>POVV01000397.1_pt1 | contig 29623 bp, 14 predicted proteins | sample 1560271 | NCBI WGS metagenome assembly POVV01 (sample SAMN08337232, study PRJNA429181) | Bioreactor metagenome, whole genome shotgun sequencing project. | biome: cows' rumen and soil; feature: anaerobic; isolation source: anaerobic chemostat enrichment culture, galacturonate as sole carbon... | reverse complement strand
ATCTAATGATGAAAAATCTCCAGATAATCCATCAAGCGTATTCAGAAGTATGGTGTCGTTAAATTTTAAGAAATCAATTTCTTCCGGTAAAGATTCTCTTTCCTTCAAAAGATATTGTCTGAATGGATTCAGAAATTTGTCATTGACAAAAACTCCTATGTCTCTCAGGAATTCCTGCTTGGATTTATCATCATTACACCAATTTAAAATTTCCTCTGGCAGAATTTCGCTTTCAGTATGGCTGCCGTTTAAAACATAATGCAATGTATTTATTCCTAAAACAGTTTCCCATTCAGCATTTTTCTTGTAATCCCTTAGGGTTCGAGGCAAACCTTTCCAACCAGCATACAAATAATCTAATATTGCCGGAAGCTCTTCGTCGGAAGTTAAAATATCAGAATTCAATCCTTTTACAAATAAGAATTTAGTTGCAATAACATCATCTTCATTTTCATCTTCTCCATAATTAAATACTTCTAAATCATTCAAAGAAAGTACGGATTGTAAGTTCTGATATTGTTCATGTAGAAGATAACTGTTTTTTATGTATATGTTGTTTTGTTCTGAATAAATGATTTTTTCTCCTGTCAGGTAATACCATTTTTCATCCTGGCATTTTACAGCAAATTTCTTTTTCAAATCTGCCATAGAATACTTGCCCGAAAGGAGAACAAAAATTAATTGATGAGAATTATTAATTGGCAATGCATTAGTTAACAAATTTAATGATTGCAATACTTTTTCAAAACGGGTAACCAAATCATCACTTATTCCAACCTTGGATATTTTAAAAAGAGTATCTGCTTTAGTGTGGTTTATAAGTTGTCTTTTTAAGGCTTCATCATGAAATTGCTGAATTAATTTTATGGTTTCTGCATTTGCTAAATTTAATAACTGTGCCTGAGAAAGATAGATTGTTTTATCACCTCTTTTTACTTCAATTGTATCCTGAGCGCTTTCAACATCTCCTATATTTACTTCAAGCGTATCTTTATAGATTATAATCTGTTTTTGTACCCCCAATAACTCAGCCTTGTATTCAACCTCTATATTAATTTCATTGAGCAATTTAAGATATAATTCGTTTTGACGTTCAGCTTCCCACGAAGCGTCTAATCTAACATAAGTCAATGATTCCAATAAGGATTTCTTATCTTCACTTCTTTCATTCAAAACCAATTCTATCAAGTCCAGTTCCTGCGCGAGGGTTTCATTCTTAAATGTTTCGATTAAATATTCAATTAAGGTTGTTTCGGACATTTCAATCTTTCCGGATTCGATATTAATTCGATCTGGTATAAGTACAAACTGATTCGGATAGTATGTTTCTATGTAGTTTATAACATCAGATTTGGTACTATAGTATTGCTTCTTTCCCGAATTACTTTCTATAATATACTGGTCGTTGTCGAATGAAATGGTATTAGTAGCAAAAAAATCAAGATTACATATAGAGCACAAGAGCATCAAGTTATTTATCTCATCAATAGATACAAGTGTTTTTGGGATTTGTACATCGAAGTGAGTACTTGAATAAGACAACGGTTCTGTTTCTAAATGCGATATGAGGAATTTATCGGGAATATGAACCTGGTAAAATTTAAAAGCGATCTCCTGAATTCTTCCAAATTGTTCGTCTGATAGACTTTTTAAACAGCTTTTAAAAAATAACTTCGTTGATTCTAAAACATTATTTTTAAAAACGATTAAATCCTGGTCAGACAATAAATTTCGAGATTTTTCAGACCAACTGCTTTCGGCAAATAAAGAAGATATTTCAGCTACTATCTCATCTATTTGATGTGCATTTTTGGTGATATAAGCTAAAATATCTGTCCAATAAGGGTAGATCAAGTTTTGATACAGCTCTTTTCTGTCATTTAATAAATAGACTTTTAACTGTTCGTCAAATTCACCTGGGGTAATGCTGAAAGGATTTAACCAACTGCCTGGTTGAGGAGCCAATAAAGATTTGAATGCAACGTGTCTACCTGCATTATTAATAAATAATTTAAGTTCCCTGATCCTTTCATTTACCTTATCCGTATTAAAAGTCCTGACTGCATGGAATATTTTTATCTTTTCATCCTTTGTAAGTTTAGCAAGATTCTCATCGTCAAAAGCACGGCTTAATAGCTTGGTTAATTCCGTATAGCCAGAGTGGCTGGAAGATTGTAATAAGAAACTTCTGTATTTATCAACAAATTCATCCAGGTCTATTGTTGTTGTAACTAATTCTACTTTGAGCAAAATATCCTTTATTGCTCCAAGTGTATTGTGTAGTAGAAAATACCCCTCGTTTTCTTTTTCTAAAAACTCATCTAGAGAAAGCAATTCTCCATTCGAGAATCTGAATAATTTTAATTGCAGCAATTGTGGTTTTATAATATCCACTAAGACCTTGTCAGGTGTAATTGCTGACAACTCCTTTAGAACTAACCTTATTTTCTCCTCTTCTCCATTTATCCAATTATTAACTTGATTCTCTACCCCCTCATTTTTAAGCAAATCAAAAATGGTATAATCTTTTATTCCGAGTTTTTCCTGAGCACTGTCTAATATGATGTTAAAATTGTCATTGGAAGCCCAATAAAACCAATTTACATTCTCTAATCCCCAGACTTGAGTGTCAATATCTATTTCTGTTTTCTTTATGAAAACTTTACTGCTTTCTGGAACAATTTTAAAATTTTCATTTCCCTCCTGGTGAGATGTTGGAATGTATTTTTTTAAACGCTCGTTCAGAGGATCAATATAGGGAGTTTCAATCCAGAGCCTATCCTGGTTAGTACTCTTTTTGGAAGTTAATAAAGATGCATAAAAATGGAGGAATAAAGGTTTATCAGCTATGTTGGTAGATTCTGAAAGTTTTAATAGTTTCTCTTCTACTTTTTCTACGATGACTTTTAGTAATCTTTCATTAATTCCATCTTCTTTGCTATTCCCTTTATGTAAAAATGTTCTTGAACTTCCTTTATAAAATGCATTGGAGTGCAAGATATAGTTGAAGTTGTGGACTTCTTCAGAAAGAGGGAAATATAAATAAAGATTAGGAGCCCCTTTGAAATATTCACCTATTTCTTTATATTTTCTAAAACCAAACAAAGCCTCGATATCAGCTTCATCTGCCATTTTCCGTTTCTGTTTTAGGGATAGTTCGTCATAGTAGTTTGCTCCAAATCTTATATAGGCATAAGAATCTTTTTCTGTCTCTTTAGATATAATTAGTTTGATATATTCTAATTCAGGATAGGTGATGGGGTCGTTATCATTAAGCTGAACGGTTTGTAGTAATTTATTGTTTTTTTCTTCATCATTAGCTGTTTCTTTCAAAATAGCTATTGCAAATTTCACACCTTCTTTTAGATTAACTTCTGCCAGTTCTTCTTCTTTGCCGACTCCTAATTTGATAAAAAACAGAGCCCCTTCATTGTAGGTGTCTTTATTCAGAATGTGTTGATATTTTTTCACCCAACGGGAAAGAACTTCATATTCGGCAGTGCTGAAAGGGTTAACATCTGCTATTTTCCCGTTTGCCATTTTAGGTAATTCTTTTAATAGGCTGTTTTCAGGTAAACAAGGGAAGCAGGTTATGAGGATTTTAAATAGCCAGGGATGATCATCTGCCATTTCAAAATTCCCGTCTGATTTGCTATTATATTTAAATCCTACTGGCTCGATGTTTTCCCCATTTGCCAATAGGTCTATTTCATAATTCTTCCAACTGAATAAAATAGGTCCAGAATGCTCATTAATCAACTCTTGCAAACCGTTATCTTTCCCAACTAGACGGTGAGCCAGTTTAAAGCCAATCCCAAATTTACCAATTGTATGGCTATCATTACTTTTGGTTGATGAACCTACATTAAGAATTGAACGAACACTATCCAAATTAAACATTGTACCATTATTTGCGACTAACAGATAATGATTACCATCCATTTCATCTTTGCCCCAAACCATCGAATAGTGTGTACTACCTGCATCTACAGCATTCTGCAAAAATTCGTAAACAGCCTGTCCGTCTTTAGCCATGTCTAGAAAACTTTGAAGAAAGTTTTCAATTCCTGCTTCAGGAGTGCCGTATCCGTCTTTATCTCCGTGATAGATCGTGAACCAACCATATTTTTTTTGATTATTATTCTTATCTAAATAATAATTACCAATAAAATGTTCTTCCAGCTCATTGGAAACAGGTCTTTGATTTTTATAAAAGCTACGATATTCTTGAATATTTTTGATTTTCATTGGGCTACTATCTATAGTTATTTTATTTCTTATTTTTCAGTTCCTATAATAAATCTTTTGGATAACCTAATAGTCGAGCTATTAATGTATATGTTAGTCGCCTAAAAGGGTTAACAAAATTCCCCCCTATACTTAAACCTAATACTCCTAATATTGGGTCAAATCTCTCGAAAAAATCCTTTATAGAAGGAACTAAAGAAATTAATTGAACCACACCAAATAATAATATTACAAAAACGCCAGTTTGTACTATCCATGATAAATATTTTATTCTTTGAAGGAATTGTATCTGAAATATTAATAATGAGTGCGAGTATTCTTTTTGTTCAATAATTAAATCATATGCTCTTAATGAACATAAAATATAAAAATCATTTTTCTCGTTGAATATTTGTTCAGTATTATTTGATATATGCTGATATGTATTTGTTAATAAATCATTTGTTAGATTTTCATTTTTGTTTAAATACAGATATATCAATATAATTTCTTTTAAGTTGCTTTTACTGATATAATCCTCACTTAATATATTTTCAAAGGTTATTGTTATTGGAGTCCTATTTCGTATAGATAATACATTTTGTATCCAAGTTTTATCAATGTTAAATTTGATAATACCAATCAATAAGCTAAAAATAAAAAAATCATTATTTACGAAAGGTGGGGGTGATTCTTTATTGGGGTTACTCTTTCTTTTTATATTATAATATTCTTCAAATAGAGATTTGTTATTAGTTTGGAATGCAATTAGAGTATTGTAGTATATTTTATCAATTTCACTTAAATTTTCTGAATCAGGGATGTAAATACTTTCCCCTAATAATAGATTGTTAAAAGCAATCAATATCGGAGATTCGTTTATTCTTGATATAATGTCTAACCGTCTTTCTATAAGAACCATTTTTTTCGTTTTAATCCATAATTTAAACTGTCTGGATCCCAACCTTGTACTTTTCTCATTTTTCCAAGTAATTTTGATATTAAATTAGAATATAGCATGGTTGCAGGTTGTTCGCCTGGAAGAAAGCTTCTCCATGATAAATACGTAAATGAAAAAATTTGTTGAGTAATATAATTCAAGTCATAAAACAACAAATCTTTGATGCTGTTATCATCATACTTTCCTTGTGGAGTCCTAATCTTTATTTGTAGAGGACTACTCATCCCGTGTTTTGTTGTTTTTAATTCATTTGCACCAAACATTTGTACAACACTAGTTTCGTCATCTAAAAATATATTGCTACTTCTATTCGGTATGTATTCTCCTTTTACAATCGAACTACCATATTTCTTAATTCCTGGTTGGTTTTTATCAAAAAGTAAATACGGATGAGATTTACTTATTGTAACAAATGCAAATTTTATTTTATATTCTGGTATATCTTTTATCAGCTGGCTTATCACATCGAACTCAGTATTTTTTATAGGTTTGAATATGTGGAAAATCAATCTGACAGTATCTCCTTCAGACCATCCATGCTCATTCGATAATCGTTTTATTGAATTTTTCAAGCTTTTGAGTAATTCGTTAAAATAATCATCAAAAGGAACATCCTTAACTTTGTCGCCTAAAAGATATTGCCCATCACTCGATAAAAAAGTTGTTATTCCGACTATCCGTTCCTGATTTCCTCCGCTAAATTGATTTTGCCTAATTTTACTATGTCCTATGCCTATTATAATCTCTCTATCAACAGAGCGGCTCGATGGTAAAACCCAAGGGGTTCCCCCTATCTTTGCATAAATTTGAAGGGCGATGGAATTTAGTATATACTGATCGTAATTATTAATTATCCTTGATGTTACGTACTGTACTGGTATTTCAAGTGCTAATAGTTTTGCTTTTATTTTATAATATGGATTCTGGTCATCCGATAGTCTTTTAAAAGAATCAGGTATCTCAATGATAGCTAAATCAGGTTTATATTCATCATTATCTTTTATAATCTTAAAATATTCATCAACATTATATTCTTGTATTTCTTGAATGTCAAAGTTGATTTCATGTAGATCATATTTTTTTAGAAGTCCGTTCTTGAAATAATTTGAGTTCGGTATTCCCAAATGCAAACTGGAAAGAAAATTTGAAAATGAGCCACGATTGCTCCGATGGCAAATACTTAAAACAGAAGGCGTTTTTGGAGCAAAATTAGGACTATCATAAGGTCCAAAATTACTTAAGCCAATGTCTGCATTAGTATTGTTAGTCTTTGTCCCTGCATAATCATAAATAAATGTAGGCGTTTTTAATTCAATTGAATTATTAACTGTTAGAGGCTTTTCGTTCACGGTAAAACAAAATCCATCCTTATTCTGAAATAATACAGATTCACCTTTTATCGAAAATATGTGTTTTGCAATATTAGTAATTTCTTCATAGTGTTTTTTAGTGTTATATACCTCTGAACGTCTTGATTCAATTATGTTTAAAATAGAATCACTTATTTGCTGAGAGGTCGCAAATGAGAGGTAATTTCCTATATTAAATTTGGTTTTTCTAATATATAGCTCTTTCAATGGGTATATTTCTTCACCATTGTTTGTCCTAACCTTTGCGGAACATCCATTTATTTCAATTATTTCCCCAATAAAATCTTCATTCGGTGCAAGAATATCTTGTAGACCAGGTAAAATTTCTGTATGTATGACTTCAACCCCAATCAAATTATATCCTTCTTCGTTTAAATCTAAGCAACTCAAGTTAAAAATCCAATTACGCCTGATGTTGATAACGAAGCCGAATCGCTCAATACCTTTATTTTTGATATGTCTTAATTGAATTTCTATCAATTTCTTATACGCTATTTTATTTTTAAATTTATCAGGAAGAGCCTGATAAATAATATCGTCTTTTAGCTGTTCAGAAAAAAAACGAAAAGGATAAAAATCAATAGGTGTATAATTAGGAAATCTTTCCTTAAAGGTTCTAAAAAATACATGCTTGATAAGTGACGACGTTACTTCGGCATCATTAAAAACATGTCTTTCATCAGATGTTCCCAATTGCAGATTCTCATCACCTTCTTTATTAGAGATATAGATATATTCATCATTGCGAAAAAAAGAATGTGTAGAGTTATATAAAGACCTAAGTTCTTTAAGCCGTTCTTCAGTATAACTATCAACATTAATCTGATATTTATCAAATTCAATATTTATAGGGAAAAAATTTAGTTCCATTTTACATGTGTCAATTTGCTATTATCCAAAGGTATAATATTGTTTTTAACAACCCAACGATAAATGGTATCAATATTTATGTTCTATTTGTTTTTTTTATTCACCTCGTATGCCACTAGTACAAGAATCTCTCTCCATACACTTTATATTTGTATCTGAATCGCCAATATCATGTGCTTATGGAAAATGATAATAAGGATATGATACCTTAAATCACTCAAAAACAATTGTAGCCTTTGTAGAAAAAGCAGATAGTAATTATGTCAAGAAAATTAGAATTGTACTCAGTATGTATAAAATTTCTTACATATTTTTAATATATCATCTACATTCTGTATATTTGTTGGTATCAAGTTGTTCTTTGTTTTTTGCAGGATAAAGTAGAATAAGGAGGTAAGCTCGTTTCCACACCGTTACCTAATTTTTTAAAATAGCTCGTAAATATCTACATATCAACAGGATGTGAATTCACTGTGTCTTGCCATATGGTAGACCAGATGTCGCTCAATATTACATAGTTTAGCAATCACTTTCAGATTTTTGTTGAGCCTGCCACAACTCAACATCGGCAACAATTTTCCACCTTTGGCAAGCCCTCTGTATTTTTCAATAATTTGTTTGGGTAAATCCAACAGCGGAATATCGCAAGGTGTGCCGGTCTTTTGACGACTTGTTCTAATCCATAAAACTCCGTCACTCGCTTTTACAATATGTTGAGGAGTGAGATTACAGATGTCCCGATATGCCAAACCTGTAAAAACCGAAAACAAAAACATATCTCTGGTTATGTATCGGGATGGATGGTCTAATTGAGTGGTCATAATCTTGTCTAATTCCTCTCTTGTCAGGTACTTTTGTTCTGGAATAGGTCTTTCTGGTGTATATCCTTCAAATGGGTCACGACTGATAATGCCTTCATTGATAGCTAATTTTATCATCTTTCGAGTATGTCGCATAATTCCTAGAATCGTGTTAGGCATACGTTGCAGTTCTACACGCAAATAAAAATCAAAGGCTTCGATGAAAGCAAAGTCAAGTTTGGAGAAAGGGATATCTGATATTTATATTTTTTGTTGAGAAAATTGGTAAGATGTTTTAACGAGATTTCATATTGTTCGGCAGTAGATAATTCACGATTCACCCCAACTCGTTTACGAAATTCTTGATTGTGCCGATTGAAATAACGAACAAGCGTTTCTTGTGTAGATGCTATTCCTTGAAAGGTATTCTTGACTTCTGTTCCAGAAACAATGTTACCTTTCAATCCAACAAGCCGAGAATACTGTTTGTTGATTGACAGCGTGATTTTATCCAATGCTCTGTTAACCTCAACAGCTTGTTTGCTTTTTCCTGATACTCGGTTTGCTCTGGTATCCCAAAGGGATACTGATACGGTTAATTTCGTGCTAAACTGTGCCATCGTTCTGCCAATAGAAATACGTCCCATAATGGGAGAAGTTCCGTTCTGTTTTACTTCGCTCTTTTTGATGTAGAAGAGAAGTTTCAATTCTGTATTCATACTCTGTTACTTTAAGTGATAAAATTACTTCTAACAGAGTTATTTGAAGGTAGGTAAACATAAGATAGACAGCGAACTAAAAAGCCTTATAAGGTCAGGCAAAAGCAAATTCTAAGCAACAAATCTGAAATCTACTCAACTGCTTTATTTTACAGCCTTTTGCATTCTCAAAAACAGGTAATGGATAAGTAACTGAACTGTTTCTTATATCTGCTCTTTTCTGTATTTTAGCTTGAAGTCAGCAAAGGACAGTTTGAGACTCAATGTTTTGATATATTGTAAATTACCTGCATTTGCTATGCTTTGCTTTTTAGGTTCACAGTTTTGCCACCTCTGTCGCCCTTGCCAATGGAGTCTCAATTGAAAATGTTTCTAAAATGCTCGGACATTCAAACACGAATATGACTCGACATTATGAACGGGTTTTTGACAGGAGCATTAATCAGGACATGGCACAAGTTGATAGTAAATTTTTTAATCAACCAACAGGCTTGCTTACTTTTGACCAGCAGAACAATGATCAAAAGAATCAGTAGTATTCTAAATATAGATTTGTGATGACCTTTTGACAAAATACAAGCAGATGATTTCATCTGCTTGTATTTTGTCCCTTTATACTTTGTAGTCTTCTTCTTAACTCCAAGGCTTGTAATAGTTCTCTTCCAACATCTTTGCAATATCACTTTCCCTGTATAGTATTTTACTTCCCAGGTGAATAAAGGTAATTCTTCCCTGATTGCGGATCACATTTTATATGTGTCCGGAATACAGTAAGATCTGGTATTAATCTGTAAGCATTCTAGTTCTAGTTTAATTCCTGACGGACTATAATACCTTTAAAAAATAGAGTGTCAATGCATTAGAATTCTTCATGTCGAATATAATAATATGTATGAGAGTTAATATTCAGAAAAACAGCGTAAAGAGAATCGGGGATCAGATAAAGATAGATATTTCAATTGACATCTATCATGAAAGTCTGACAGACAACGAAATTATAGAGATAACTCCTGTCATGGGTCATGAGAACAAGAAAAAAGCTTATTATATAAGGTAAAATACGTTACCAGTCTTTCAGACAGGTTCTTCGACGCTTAAAAAAGCGAGAACTGTTATCCGTGTATAATATACAAATCCCTTAAGGCAAACCCTTCGGGGGTTCTCTGTGTTTCTTATAAACACAGCATCCCATACGAGAACAGGATGTCCTTAGACCAATTTACTTTTAGTTAAATGCGCATAGTGCAGGTTTATTAAATGCCGCAAATTAAAGGATAGATAAAGATCATATGAGACTTGCCATTTAAAATTTAAGATATGGAATCAGTAATCAATAACCGGCTAAAGCCTGAATATTCCCTTTTACTGTTATTGCATGTAAAAGAGATTAAAGGCCTACTTCACATATAAACTGTAATTTAATCGGGTCAACAGAAAAACCACTATGAATAGAAATTTCATAAACGCCATAGAACTAGCCTTACAGCAAGACGGTGACTCTGCATTATAAAACGTATAACGCACATCCTTTCTTTGAAAACAGATGCAGTCCGTCGTCGGCTTCAAGGGCAAATCAACTTCTCCCTGAAAGAGGCTGTGCTTACCGCCAAAGAATTGAATATCTCATTAGATAAGGTCTGTATCGGCTCTGCATATACTACATTTGCCTGTTTCAGATGGCTTACTTCCTTTCACAGACGTTTTCTTACAAATAATATATTTTACTGCATATCAATTAGTATAAATCTTAAATGTTTTCTACTTTTCAATTATATTATACAATTTTCTGCTATACAATAGTCCTATATGTGATTAAGATTGAGTTTGAAGTTATTTTTACAAATGACTGTCCAGATCTTGTTTGTGCGACAAAAAGGAAAAGATATGCGACTTTTTCGACTGAGGTAAGACGTTTATCCGAGCAATAGCATACAATAAAAATGAGTGTTCCTATATGCTTGTTTTAATTTTGTAGTATTCCATATGTTTAAATCTTGTACCAAGTTATTTTTATACCTGTGATAAATATGAATAATTTAATACACAAATGTCTAACCTCAAATTTATACAATAATAAAAATATACCGCTTATTTTATAGAAATATCAAATTCAAGTACTTATATAATAATGTCTAACCTTAAAAAATCAATAACCATGAATGATTTCAATGACAATAGTTAATCTGTGTTAATCTGGTAGCTTCTATAAAGGGGATAAAGCTTCCAGAAAATTTATTTTATCAGAAAGTAGAAAAGTAAACATTTTAATAAACAAAAAAGAATGAAAAAACACAACAAAGAATGCAATCATAAAGTTTTTTTCTTTTTGCAAGATCGGAAGAAAATGTTGGTGATAGGATTTTTATTTTCATTACTGATATGGCCTTTCTCTGATTTATCTGCTCAAAACAAACGAATGTTGACGGGAGTAGTATTAGAAGAGAATAATCCTGTTATAGGAGCTACAGTTGCTGTAAAAGGCACAACTATTGGTACGTTTACCGAAGAAGATGGATCTTTCACGCTGGAAGTGCCTGTTGGCAAACAAACCCTTATTGTTTCTTATATAGGAATGAAGGCACAGGAAGTAGAGATTCAGAATCAAACACACGTTTCAGTACAATTAGAAGATGACGCTGTTATGCTTACTGAGACCGTTATTGTTGGATATGGCCAGCAGAAAAAAGCAAGTGTTGTAGGAGCTATTACACAAACAAATGCAAAAGTATTAGAACGTGCAGGAGGAGTTTCGAGTCTAGGCCAGGCTTTGACTGGTAATCTGCCGGGAGTTGTAACTACAGCTTCCACCGGTATGCCAGGAGACGAAGATCCAAAAATTATTATCCGTGCACAAAGTTCGTGGAATAATAGTGATCCTTTGGTATTAGTCGACGGTATCGAACGTCCCATGAACACTGTAGATATTTCCTCCGTAGAAACAATTTCGGTTCTAAAAGATGCTTCGGCTACGGCTGTATATGGAGTGAAAGGAGCTAATGGAGTCATACTAATTACGACTAAACGAGGAAAGGAAGGAAAAGCTCAGGTTCAAATAAAGGTAAATACTACAGTAAAAGTAGCATCTAAATTACCCGAAAAGCTGGATGCATATGATACATTTTTATTGAAGAACAGAGTATTGGAGCGTGAGATGGGAATATCTCCTACAGCCTGGGGTTACTACAAGCCAATGGCGATTATAGATAAGTATCGTAATCCGGCAAATGCCGAAGAATGGGATCGGTATCCGAATGTAGACTGGGTTGATGAACTATTTAAAGATTACGCAGTATCTTACAATTTAAGTGCAAATGTGTCTGGAGGCTCTAAATTCGTATCTTATTTTGCAGCTGTAGACTTTGTACATGAAGGAGATTTGTTTAAGACATTCGAAAACAACAGGGGGTATAATTCAGGCTATGGCTACAATCGGTTAAACTTTCGTAGTAATCTGGATTTCAATCTGACAAGCACTACCAAATTCTCTACCAACTTATTTGGGTCTAATGGGGTACGTACATTACCTTGGGGTGCGCAGACGGGGGATCAAAGCTATTGGGCTTCAGCTTATCGCACAGCACCAGATGCTATGCGTCCTATTTATTCAACTGGTTTGTATGGATATTATGACCCGCGAAATGCAGATGTACCTAACTCTGTTGCTTCTTTAGCGACATCAGGGATAGAAAAGAGAACAAATACTCAAATTAATACAGACTTCATCCTTACTCAGGATCTGAACATGTTAACAAAAGGTTTGAGTGTAAGAGCAAATATTTCTCTTGATAATACATTTGTAGAGGAAGGTCGTGGTATTAATGACCAATATAATTACTTGCATCGAATGTGGGTGAATCCCGAAAGTGGAGATATAATATATGAGCGTGGTGAAGATTTTAAAGAGTCAATCAAATGGTCTACCCAAGCAGGTACAGTTAATAAGAGATTAAATTATCGTAAAGTATACTATTCGTTGCAGACGAACTATGCCCGTCAGTTTGGTAATCATGATATTGGTTTAATGGGGCTTTTTAGTCGTGAAAAATGGGCGACGGGTAGTGAATTCTACCATTTCCGAGAAGACTGGGTTTTCCGTGCCACATATAATTACGCAATGAGATACTTTGCCGAAGTCAATGGTGCTTATAATGGATCTGAGAAATTTGGGCCAGATTATCGGTTTGCTTTTTTTCCATCGTACTCGATAGGATGGATGCTTAGTGAGGAAAAATTTATGAAATCGTTGAAAATCTTTGATATGTTAAAAATCCGTGCTTCATATGGTAAGATTGGAGATGATAATGTGGATAAACGTTGGCTTTATCAAGATCAATGGGTATACGGAGGAAATGTGGTTATGGGAACTGTACCAGCGAATACACCATATAGTATTTACCGCATTAGTTCATTGGGGAACGAAAATGTATCATGGGAAACTGTAGAAAAGCAAAATCTCGGCATTGACTATTCATTTTTCAACGGATTAGTTTCCGGTTCGGCTGATTTCTTTAAAGATAAACGTTCCGATATCTTGGTTGCCGGAGATGATCGAGCCATCCCTTCCTATTTTGGTGCAACGGCTCCAATGGCAAATCTGGGTGAAGTAAAAAGTCAAGGGTATGAACTGTCGCTAAAGCTTAACCATGTATTTAGTAATGGACTCCGTTTATGGGCGAATGCGAATATGACACATGCTACCAATAAGATAATATTTGCCGACGATCCTATATTAAAAGCTGCATATCGTAGAAGAGCCGGATATGCAATAAATCAGACCTCATCCTTCATTGATGGTGGATTTATCAACTCATGGGATGACTTGTATGGAAGCCCGGTGGCTGATACAAATAATGGAAGTAAACTCCCTGGCGATTATCTAATCGTAGACTTTAATGGTGATGGACAAATTACAGACGATGATCAGGCACCCTATCAGTATTCCAGTACTCCTCAGAATACATATAGTACAAGTCTAGGAGTAGATTGGAAAGGGTTCTCTGCTAGTGTTATGTTTTATGGAGTCAACAATGTGTCACGTGTAATTGATTTTCCAACTTTTCACTCCTCCTCTAATGTCGCTTATGTAGAAGGCACTTACTGGAGTAAGGATGGTTCGGGAGAAATCCCTATGCCTCGTTACAATACTTCAGCACCTAAAGGAGCTAATGGAACTCGCTATATATACGATGCTTCTTATCTGCGATTGAAGAATGCGGAGATAGGCTATACTTTTACCAACAAATCGGTAAGGAAGTTAGGTGTGTCTTCGCTAAGGCTCTATCTGAATGGAGATAATCTATATCTGTGGACTAATATGCCTGACGACCGCGAATCTAATTTTAGTGGAAGTGGAAGCTTTGGTGCATATCCTACGATGAGACGATTCAACTTGGGTATTGATATAACTTTTTAAAAGAATATAAGAGATGAAAAAATATTTTAACAAAATGTTTTTTATGACATTGGTAATGAGTGTTTTGGTGCTGTATTCATGTGCTGACTATTTAGACCAGGCACCTCAGTCTGAGATTGATTCTAAAGATGTCTATAAAAACTTTACCAACTTTCAGGGTTTTGTTGAACATCTATATAACCATATTCCAGTTATAACAGCTGAAGATTACCACAACTGTTGGAATTATGGAGAAGATGAATACTGGGAGCCAGCCGAACAGCGTTTGTGTGCAAATCAGTTTGACCAAGGAAACTATTGGGCATGGGAAACAGCAGCTTATTCTTGGTTTAAGACTGGAGGTAATCCAAACAGTTACAACAGCGATAATGATGCCGTTAAAGATGGAAAAGGAAATCTATGGGGCTTATCCTGGATGGCAATTCGTAAAGCTAATGTAGGTATTGCTAATTTAGAATTAATGACTGAAGCTACGCAGGAAGAAAAAAATCTTATAGCCGGACAGTTGTATTTTTTCAGAGGATGGTTTCATTTTATGCTGATGCAGTATTGGGGGGGACTTCCTTATATTGATCAAGCATTGGCTTCAAACACAGTATTTAATCTTCCACGACTGACTTATCAGGAAACTGCCGAAAAAGCAGCAGCAGATTTTCAGAAAGCAGCGGATTTACTTCCTGTGAATTGGGATGAAACAACAGCCGGAAAAGCTACTCTGGGAAATAATAATATCCGTATTAATAAGGTAATGGCTTTAGCTTATTTAGGTAAAAATTACCTTTGGGCAGGAAGCCCGTTGATGAATAAAGTATCGGGTGGTAGTAGTGCTTACAATACTGAATACTGTAAAAAAGCTGCCGATGCATTAGCTCAGGCTTTGAAGATATGTGAAGAGACTGGTCGTTATGAATTGGCGAAATTTTCCGAATATACACAACTGTTCTATACTTATAATCAGAGTGGTAAACTACCAGGATTGAAAGAAGCCATCTTTTATGAGAACCTAATACAGTCATCAGGTCGATTCAGATGGAATCAGGCAAACGATTATCGTCCGCCTAGCTTGATAAACTCAGGTATAAAATGTTATCCTACTGCTAACTATGTTAATCTTTATGGTATGGCTAACGGTCTTCCTATCCCCGATCTAACAAAGAAAGATGCCGCGTCGGGGTATGATCCTGAATATCCATGGAAAGGTAGAGACCCACGTTTCTATCATGACATAATGATAGATGGCGAAAAATGTGTTTTAGATGGATCAAGAGTGTCAAATAACCCCGAACAACAATATGCAAGCCTTTATACAGCTGGACGCTTCAGAAGTGATCCGCTTAATAAAGCCAAGTCTGTATTTACCGGATATATGCAGTCCAAGTACATATCTAAATACAGCAATTCATGGGAGGGCTATGTAGATAATAACTGTATGGTTTTAAGTCTCATGCGCCTAGCCGATGTATATCTGATGTATGCAGAAGCTGTAGCTTATGGGTATGGATCTCCTCAAAGTAAAGCCGGAGTTTACAATCTTACAGCAGTGGATGCGGTAAACAAAATTCGGAATAGAGCAGGAGTAGATCCTATTAATAGCAAATTTTTGGGTAGTACTGAAAGTTTCATGAGCGAACTTCGTCGCGAACGTGCTGTCGAATTATCTTTTGAGGGTCACCGCTTTACAGATTTGCGTCGATGGATGCTTTTATTGGTAAAACCTTATACTTTGAAAACAGCCGTCTACTTTGACCGAGGTCTGCCAGACAAGGAGGTATTTGCTGATCCTATAAATGCTCGCGTACTAAACTTGAAGGAAGAAGTTTTGCATGAAAGACAATTCGGTGAAAAACATTATTGGTTTCCTTTTTTGTTGGATGATGTGACTATGTATCCAGAATTTTCGCAAAATCCGGGATGGTAATAACGGACTAATTTAATCGATTTTAAAATGAAGAAAAAGATAATAAATATAGGCTTTTTATTTTTTGTCATGTACATGCTAAATATGGGCAGTACACAGGCACAGGAAGGAAAGGACAGCCTTGTAAATGTTGCTTTTGGAAAGCTGGCCAAGAAGGATATTATTGGAGCTATTTCATCTGTTAACGTAGTCGATTTAACGAAGAAAAGCTATTCTACATATTCTCTCGATGCAATTCAAAGTATTGTGGGAGGGTATAATGGTAACATTTGGGGGCAATCACCTCTGATCTTGGTAGATGGAGTTCCTCGCAGCCAATGGACGCTACATTCTTCCCAGGTAGAGTCTGTTAGTGTGTTGAAAGACGCAAGTGCAGTAGCTCTCTATGGTAGTAAAGCTGCTCAAGGAGTTGTTCTGATTACAACGAAGAGAGGTGTTGAGCAGCCTTTGTCAATTGATGTTCGAGCCAATACAGGATTTTATGTACCTAAAGCTTATCCTACTTATTTAAGTGCCGGTGAGTATATGTCTTTATACAATGAGGCTTGTCGTAATGACGGTATTTCGCAAAGGTATAGCCAATCTACGATTTATAATACCGTATCTGGGTCAAATCCTTACCGTTACCCGGATTTAAACTTTTATAGTTCCGATTATCTGAAGAAAGCGTATAATAAATCGGATGTAATAGGTGAAATTAGTGGAGGAAATAAGCAAGCACGTTATTACTCCAATTTCGGGATGACTTACGAAAATGGTTTGATAAAGTATGGGGAAAAGAAAGAAGACAACACACTTACTTTCCGATTACGTTCGAATGTGGATATGAATCTAACCGATTGGCTCACAGCTTCAGCTGATGCTGCTGTCATTATTGCCGACGGTTACAGCGGAAATGGTAATTTTTGGGGACAGGCTGCGACTTTGCGTCCCAATTGGATAACTCCATTGATACCTATTAATATGATTGATCCTAACAATAGTTCGCTACAGACAATTGTCTCAAATAGCGGACATTTGATTGATGGAAAATATCTTTTTGGAGGGACTTCTGCAACTCAAACCAATGCCTTTGCCGATATGCTTGCTGGTGGTTATTTGAAAGGTCGAAATCGTACATTTCAATTTAATGTAGGTGTCGGTGCCGATTTAAAAAGCATTCTTCAGGGTCTAACTTTCAAAACCGCTTTCAGTATAGATTATACAGATTATTATTCGGAAGTATGGAGTGAGCAATATGCTGTATACGAACCTACTTGGTCTAATATTAATGGTCAGGATCTGATTACCGGATTAACCAAGTATAATATTGATAAGCCTTCTACAAATGAAGTGATAGCAACTACTTACTATACACAAACCATGTCATTCAGAGCCCAGTTTGATTATAAACGGACCTTTGACAGAGTTCATAATGTAAACGGCTCACTAATAGGATGGGGATATCAGCAACAAAACTCCAGAAGTAATGACGTTAATGAAGGGGGTAGCGAGGCTAGTAGTGATTATCACCGTGTAAGCAATGTAAATCTAGGAATCCAGGCAGGATATAATTATATGCAAAAATATTATCTTGATTTTACTGGTGCCGTGGTACATTCCGCTATGTTGCCATCGGAAAATCGTACTGCATTTTCTCCTACATTTACGATAGGCTGGCGTTTGAGCGAGGAAGACTTCTTTAAGGATAGAGTTTCATTTATAGACGATCTGAAATTGACTGCGTCCTATGGAAAACTACATCAGGATATTGGTATATCAGACTACTATCTATATAAATCGTATTACAGGTATGGTGCAGAAGGTGTGTGGTATCAATGGCGTGATGCCGGACAAGGCGGATGGCAGTATGTAACTGCACGAGGGAGCAATCCTCACTTAGATTTTATCACGAGAGAGGATTTGCGTATTGGTCTCAAGACATCAATGCTAAATGGATTGGTCTCTTTAGATGCTAATTATTTTACACAAAACACTAAAGGTTTATTGACTCAGGCTCAAGAAAGCCTCTATCCTTCATATTATAGTAACTTCTTAACTTATATTAATTATAATAATGACAAGCGTACGGGGATGGACTTCTCGTTAAACTTAAACAAAAAAATAGGAGAAGTGGATGTCGCTCTTGGCTTTACTGGAATGTATCTTTCAACCGAGGCTACTCGTAGAGCTGAAGCTTATAAGGATGATTATCAAAATCGTACAGGTAGAGCTATTGATTCATATTGGGGATATATCAGTGAAGGTTTTTTCCAAAATCAAGCTGATATTGACAATCATGCTCTACAGACATTCGGAACTGTACAGCCGGGCGACATTAAATATAAGGATGTGAATAATGACGGTATAATTGACTCGAAAGACCAAGTAGATTTAGGACATAACGGATGGGCTGCATCGCCATTTACTTACGGACTGAATCTCACTCTGAAATGGAGAGGGTTTACCTTCTTTGCTATGGGTTCAGGACAGTCAGGAGCTATCGGATTTAAGGATAATTCTTACTATTGGGTAAGAGGTAGTAGCAAATACTCTGGCATCGTTTTGGGACGCTGGACAGAAGAAACTAAAAATACAGCGACATATCCTCGATTAACAACAACAGATAATAGTAACAACTTCAGGAATTCTACTTTCTGGATGTATAAAGCAAACCGTTTCGACCTGAAAAGAATACAGGTTACATACGATTTTCCAAAATCTGCTTTAGGCGATTCTTTTGTTAACGGCTTAAGTGTATATGCTAATGCTGATGATCTGTTGATAATATCTAAAGAACGTAAACATATGGAAACGAATGTAGGAACTCCTCCTCAATGCCGTTTTTTTAATATCGGTTTCAAGGCTTCTTTCTAATTTATTTAATACTGGATGAATATGAAAAAAAATATATTCCTTATTTTAATGATTACTTTGATGTTTTCAAGCTGTGATGATTTATTCTCCCCGGCTAATGACAATTTCAAAGAACCATCAGATATGTATACCGAACCCGATTTTGCACAAAGTTTCCTACTGAATGCTTACTCAAGGATTCCGGGATATTATGATAATACCGATTATGCTACTGATGATGCAGTAACCAATCAGAAGAGTAATGGGTATCTCAAGGCCGCTACCGGTTCCTGGACTGCAGAAAACAATCCTTTCAATCGTTGGAATGATAGTTATTATGCAATTCTTAATATTAATATGTTTCTCAATTATGTTGACGGAGTTTCATTTGTGAACAGCAGCGAAGAGGTTAATGTTTTGATGCGTATGCGTATGAAAGGAGAAGCATATGGAATCCGTGCCTATCATATGTATTTGTTGCTTCGTAACCATGCAGGATATGCAACGGATGGACAATTGTTGGGTGTACCTCTTGTTACCGAGTTCTTACCATCAGACTCCGATTTCAATATGCCTCGTGCAACATTTGAAGATTGTATGAAGCAAATATATGACGATCTGAATAAAGCCCAAGAACTTTTACCTATGGAATACAATAATATGACATCGCCAGATCAGATACCTGAAAAATACAGGACTATAACAACCGATGAGGGGCTGTATAATCGTGCGATGGGGGTGAATGCTCGTCAATTATGCAATGGGTTGATTGTTAAAGCTATTAGGTCTAAGGTATCTCTTCTCGCAGCTAGTCCAGCTTTTCAGGATGCTTCCAATACAACTACATGGGCAAATGCGGCTGATTATGCTGCGGAAGTTATTAACTATGCAGGAGGTAAACCTGCGACTAACGGGCATACTTATTATGCAAATGCAAGTGAGATTGATGGTTTGAGTGAAGGCTCTAATCCTCCGGAAATTATTTGGCGTAATAACTTGTCAACAAATAATTCTTCTCAGGAAGAACAAAATTTTCCACCAACACTATTCGGAAATGGATATATGAACCCTACTCAAAATTTGGTAGATGCTTTCCCTATGGCGAATGGTTATCCTATTAATTATGCTGACCCTTCAAAAAGCGGATATGATGCTTCTAATCCTTACTCAGGAAGAGATCCGCGTCTCGATTTGTATATAATTTACAATGGAAGTAAAGCCGGGGTTAACAATAGTATAATACTGACAGGTAGTACTTCAGGTACAAATGATGGAATAAATGTGCAAGAGACATCAACTCGAACAGGTTATTATATGAAGAAACGTTTACGTATGGACGTAAACCGTACACCATCATCTATATCAGGTAAAACTCATTATGATCCGCGAATCCGTTATACAGAAATATTTCTGAATTATGCCGAAGCAGCTAACGAAGCTTGGGGCCCTGTAGGAAAAGGTAGCCATGACTATTCTGCTTATGACATAATCAAAGCTATTCGTACAAGAGCTGGAGTTGGAACAAGTAATTCTGATCCATATTTGGAAGAATGTAAAGCAGACAAGAACAAAATGCGTGAACTAATCCGTAACGAGCGTCGCCTAGAACTTTGCTTCGAAAATTTCCGTTTTTGGGACATACGCCGTTGGGGAATAAGCCTTACAGAAACTGCTCGTGGAGTAGATGTGAATAACAACGTATATACCCCTTTGAATGTAGAAGAACGTGCATACAAAGATTATATGTATTACGGTCCTATTCCTTATTCAGAAACCTTGAAGTATAACAAGATTATCCAAAATGAGGGTTGGTAAGAATGTGTCGTAACAAATTAAATGAAAATAGATATGAAAATAAATAGAATATATATATGGCTGACGCTTATCGGTACTTTGTTTGTATCGTGCGAGAATCAAGATATTGAATTTCCCGATTATGATTACCAAACAGTTTATTTTGGCAGTCAGTATTATGTACGTACAATAGAACTAGGCGAAGATTTGTATGTAGATAATACCATTGATAATGAGCATAAAATAAAAATTAAAGCGGCAATGGGAGGGGTTTATTCGAATAAAAAAGATAGAGTAATAGATTTCATAGTAGACGAATCATTGTGCAATAATCTCTATTTTGCGGGAGGTGGTAAGATTATACCGATGCCATCATCATATTACAAGCTGGCTTCTAATCAAATTATAATTCCTTCTGGTGCAGAGTCGGGCGGAGTAGAGGTTGAGTTTACCGATGCATTTTTTGCAGACCCCAAATCTCTGGTAGCTACCTATGTAATACCATTGGTAATGACTAATGTAAATAGTGGTGATTCTATTCTTCGAGGGAAGCCTCAGGTTGTAAATCCGAATCGCTGTATAAAAGATGATTGGACTATAGCACCTAAAGACTTTGTTCTCTGTGCGGTCAAATATGTCAATCCTTGGCATGCTAATTATTTAAGAAGAGGTGTGGATCAGATTACTACTACTGGAGTAGTATCAACGAATGTTCGCCATAAAGAATATGTGGAGAATGACGAAGAGGTTAATATTACCACAGGCTCGTTAACTAAATGTACTCTGCCATTAAGCATAAAAGACAGTAATGGACATACTGTAGATTATGATTTGCTTATAACTTTTGCTGATGATGGTACGTGCAATGTGAGTGGAAATTCCGATTCGTATGAGATTTCTGGTTCAGGCAAATTTGTATCTAAAGGGGAAAAGAATAGTATTGGAGGTAAAGATTGTGATGCTCTTTACCTAGACTATAATGTAAATTTTAAGAATCTGAATACTCAATATACAACTAAAGATACATTAGTTGTTAAAAATAGAGGTATAGTGCCCGAATACTTTACAGTAGAAACAAAATGATTAAAAAACAAATAAGCATGAAATATATAACTAAATTATTTTTGATTGCGATAGCATCTTTTTTATTTGTTTCTTGCGCAGACCTTGATGAGAAGTCAGACTTTTCTGTTGAAAAGCCACAGGATGTGACAAACTTAGAGTCTCTAAATACTTATGATTTACTTGACACTTATAATATCAAGTCAAATTTTATGTTAGGAATGAGTATCCTATCAAGTGACTTTACTGCTCAAAAAACGCCCTATAGCTTAGCTATGACCAATTTTAATGAAATTACTCTGACTGATAATCTAATGAGTCATGCTGGGGTAGTATTAAATGACGGATCAATGAATTTATCCAGCGTTAAAAGTTTTGTTTTAACAGCTAAGGAGGCTGGAATTTCTCTTTTTGGCAGTTCACTGTCGTGGCATAACCAACAGAATAATACTTATCTACTCAATGCTATAGCCGATATTGTTGGTGAAATGAAGAGAGTGATATTAGTAGATTTTGAGTCGGATGCGCTAGGGACTTCTTATTCGATGACAGGCAATAGTACTGCTACCGTAGTAAACGATCCTAAAGGCATATCAGGTAAAGTCTTGCTGGTAGGTAATACAATAGAAAAGGCCAATCAGTCTTTCCCTAAAATTAACATACAATTACCAGCAGGCTTGACATTGAATGATTGCCGAAAAGTAATTATCGATTTTAATGCCGATGGTAGTAGTGGCCTATATGGTCAGGGGATGCGAATGGCAATTAATGACAATGGGCTGATTGGTTATGGTAAGCCTGCAGATTTAGGATGTCCTAATGGCGATTGGGGTAGAAGTGCTATCCAATTGGATATTTCAGCTCTCAATTTGACTAACGCAGAAAAAGGTCTAAACGAGTTTGTTCTCACTATAGGTTCTGCAACAGGTTCTGGCTTCTATTACATAGATAATATTACCATAGAATACGAAGACGGAGCTGTTGTTAGAACACCGGAAGAAAGAGCCGAAATTATCGATAATGCTTTTGATACATGGATTTCCGGTATCATGGAGTTTTCTGCCGAGTCTGTATCCTCATGGAATTTGATGAATGAGCCGATGTCTGACAATGCTGTCTATAAGCTAAGAACAACCGAGAGTGAAGCAGATGATACTAAGCTGTATTTGGCCGATGTTTTAGGTGATAATTATGCCCGGATATTGGCTAAATATGCTCGTCAGTACTATGATGAGTATGGTGGGGGAGAAGCCTTAAAGTTATTTGTTAATGAAACAGGCTTGCTCAACCAAAGTAACAAAAAGTGTGAAAGATTAATTGCAATGATCGCCCAGTGGGAAGCCGATGGCACGACTAAGATTGATGGTATCGGTGTTAAATTAGATCTGGTTTATTCTCTTGATGCGTTAGTACAAGCCGATAATAAAGCAAATGTAGTAAAGCTGTTCACTCTGTTGGGTGCAACCAATAAATATATTCGTATTTCCGGATTGGAGTTGAAAGTAGTGGATGCAAATGGAAACACAATTAATCCGGCTAATCTGACTTACGAGCAACTTCAAGCTGTTTCGGATTACTACAAACAGATCATTAGTCAATATTATGCACTTATACCTGATGGAAAACATTATGGCATCACCATATCACCTGTACAGTCTAGTACAAATGTAGGATTATGGGATACAGGATATAATCGTAAATATACTTATCCAGGTTTTGCTAGCGGACTAGCAGGGGAATAATGAGTAGTACAAAGTTTTAATTTGAAATAGGAATATTAAATATGAAAAATATGAATGTGATTGTTTTTAACATATCTCATTTTATACCTAATATCAATTTTTAATATCAGAATTATTATGAAGAAGTTTATTATTGTATTTATAATCATGATTGGATTCTTATTTTCTTCGAAATCGGCTTTTGCTCAGGAAAATATCAATTTAGAATTTCCTGGTAGTTGCTACTCATTTGTCAAAAAGGAGGGTGCTTTTCTTCACTTTAGTTGGAAATTCCCAGTTGACATAGGAGGAGAACCTTATGAGGGTTACACGGCTTTTGAGATGTTATTATATGCTGTTTATTGTAATAGTCCTAATTGTTTTGGTTTTGATGGACTTTGGGAAGTAACAAAAAAGGATGAAATCTATTTATATGGATATGCAACCATCTATATAAGTTCGGATATTCCTGAATCTGTCAGGACGCTGACAATAAAAGGAATAGAAAATGGACCAATAGTAATAAATATATATTAAAATTATATAGAAAAATAGAGGTGTTCGCCTAGAATACCTCTGTTTTAATAACATAAAGCAATTAGAGTTAGATTTTATCATAAAAATATTAAATTATGTTACACAAGGTAAGATTACCTATTTATATCGTTTTATTTCTTTTTTCGTCTATACTCAAAGCTAAGACATCAGATAATCTGTATTCTCTACCGCAATATATACAGAATGAAAGGTCTGAAAATAGCTTCGAAATTGTAGCAAATGGTAAATCTGCTAAAATATATGTTGATTCTGATGATTGGAAAGGAGTAATAATTGCCACAAATAATCTGAGTAACGATATATACAAGGTTTCAGGAACTTCATCACTGGTTATTTCAGGAACCAGCTCTGAAAAAGGATCTATTCTGATAGGAACCATCGGTAAAAGTCGGATTATTGACCAACTAATCGCAGAAAAAAAAATAGACGTATCTGGTATATGCGGTAAGTGGGAATCATTTTTGATAGCAACAGTCGATGGCAATCTTGTTGTAGCAGGAAGTGATAAAAGAGGTACCATCTTTGGCATTTATGATATATCAGAAAAAATAGGAGTATCTCCTTGGTATTGGTGGGCAGATGCACCGATAAGAAAGAACTCTAAACTTTATGTTAAAGCTGGAAGATATGTACAACCCTCTCCAAAAGTAAAATACCGAGGTATATTTATTAACGACGAAGAACCTTCATTCGGAGGTTGGGCACGAAGTAATTTTGGAGGTATCAATTCCAAAATGTATGTTCATATGTTTGAATTATTGCTCCGTCTCAAAGCAAATTATCTATGGCCGGCAATGTGGGGAAAGTCATTTAATGAAGACGACCCGATGAATCCTGTTTTGGCTGATGAATGCGGTATTGTAATGGGGACTTCGCACCATGAACCAATGATGCGTTCACACAAAGAATATACATCGCGAAAAGATGAAGTTGGTCCTTGGGATTATTCTACAAATAAAGAGAAATTAGATAAGTTCTTTCTTGAGGGAATTGAGAGGAATAAAGGATATGACAATCTGGTAACAATCGGAATGCGTGGTGATGGAGATGTCGCTATGAGTGAAGGAGGGGACGAAGAAAATATGAAGATATTACACCGTGTTATTGACGGTCAGAGAGAAATACTTACTAATGCTTATGGAAAGCACCCTTCCGAGATTCCACAGACATGGGCTATATTTACTGAAGTACAACGCTACTATGATGCAGGTTTCTCTGTTCCCGATGATGTACTGCTCATGTTCTGTGACAATAATTGGGGATATATTCGTCGTATTGCACCTCCTCACGAGAGAGGTAAAGCCGGAGGATGCGGTCTTTATTATCATATTGACATGAATGGTGGACCATGGAATGATCGCTGGATAAATACCACTACTATACCCAAGTTGAGAGAACAATTTAACCTTGCATATAAAAGCGGTCTCGATGCACTTTGGGTAGTAAATGTAGGGGATCTTAAACCTAAAGAGCTTCCAATTGACTTTATAATGCGTTATGCATGGAACCCTGATGCTATACCGGCAGATAAAGTGCAAGATTATACAGTCAACTGGGCTGAAAATATTTTTGGAAAAGAATATGCAGAAGATATTGCAGATATTGTTTCCAAATATGCAAAATATAACCTTTGGCGAAAACCCGAAGTTCAGGCAACGACTATCTTTAGTCATGTAAATTATCATGAAGCAGACAGAGTACTGAAGCTATGGCACGATATTGTAGCCAAAGCGGAAGCAATACAACAAAAAATACCTAAGGAAGCGCAAGACGCCTATTATCAGCTTGTACTATACCCGACTAAAGCATCCGCTGGAGTCGCTGAAATATATTTAGCAGCCGGTAAAAACAATCTCTATTCCAGACAAGGACGCACTAGCGCAAATGATTATGCAGCAAGAGCACGGGAGTTATTTAAAATCGACGAAGAACTTAGTGATTATTATAATGAAAAGATAGCCAATGGTAAATGGAAGGATATGATGCTGGACAAACATATTGGCTATGAGAAATGGTTCATGCCTAAAGAAAATAAACTACCCGATCTCATAGAAGTAAAAGCACTAGCAAATCCGACAATGGGAGTTGCAGTAGAAGGATCAGAAGAAGCATGGTCGAAAGCAATAGGGAAAGTAAAGTTGCCTGTGTTTGATTTCTTAAATGACAAATCTTATTATATCGATATATTTAACAAAGGAGTCGGGACTTTCGATTTTACGGCCAAAGCGGATAAACCTTGGATTAAATTAAGCAATAATAAAGGTAAAGTCAATAAAGACTTTCGTTTACAAGTTGAAATTGATTGGAATTTATTACCTAATGGAAGAGCAGACGGTATTATAAATGTAAAACAAGGTAAGATAACTATACCTGTCGAGGTGAGTGCAATAAAATCTTCAATGCCGGATACTAAAGAGAATTATTTTGGTGGGTTCATTGGCGAATTTACTATTCCTGCCAATAAATATAATGCTAATATATCAGGACGTGATGCAGAATGGATAACATTACCAGATTTGGGAAGAGGAGAAGCGTGTATGGGAATTTATCCGGTAACAGCACCAAGTGTAACTCCAGAGAAAGCACCTGTGTTGGAATATAAAATATATCTTCCAAAATCGGGGAAAACAACAATTTGCCTTGGTATCTTACCCACACAAGATGTTTATCCACAAAGGGGGCTGAGGATTGCTGTTGCCTTAGATGATAAGACTCCTCTGATTCTTGATGCTCGTAAAGGGCTTGTCGATACATTCGGAGAATACAATAAAGAAAACTTGGCAAAATCTACTGTATTGAAACCATTGCCTCCAGTGAACCGTGATTTAGCATTAATATCTCATAACAAACATTTCAGAAATGAAATTTTTGATAATATCCGCTGGTTGGATGTCGAGTTTGATGTTGATGAACCAGGCATCCATACGTTGAAAGTGTTTATGGTGGATCCGGAGGTCGTTCTTGAAAAGATTATCGTAAATCCCGATAACCAGTACCCTAGCTACTTTGGTGCTATACCAAAGTCGTTTTAAAATAATATGACAAAAACATTTAAATAAATATAAAGTGAAGAAGATGAACTTAAAATCGAATTTATTAAAAAAGTATAGGTTAATAATATTAATAGCTTTTCTCATACTCGTATCCATATCAGGAGTATGTTCTGTTCTAGAAAATGGAAAAGCTCTATCTACAGGTCTTCCTATATTTACAAACTTCGTATATCAAGGGAATGATGAGGTTTATAATGAAAATCCATTAAAGCTGGACGAATTTTATAATCCTATTCTTCAAGGGTGTTATCCTGATCCTAGTATTACTAGTAAAGGTGATGATTATTATTTAGTTTGCTCGTCTTTCTCTATGGTTCCGGGAGTACCAATTTTTCATTCCAAAGACTTAGTTAACTGGACGCAGATAGGGCATGTGCTCGATCGACCTTCGCAATTGAAGGTAGAAACAGCGGGCATAAGTATGGGAATATATGCTCCTGCTATCAGGTATAACAAATATAATGACACCTTTTACATGATTACAACCCAGTTTGCAGGTGGATTTGGTAACATAGTAGTAAAGACGAAGGATCCTCTTAAAGGATGGAGTGATCCAATCAAACTTAAATTTGATGGTATAGATCCATCTATTTTCTTTGATGATAATGGAAAGGCTTATGTGGTACATAATGACGCTCCGAATAAAGGAGACGAACTGTATAGTGGACATCGCGTGATCAAAGTTTGGGAGTATGACTTGGAAAATGATCAGATAATTCCGGGGAGCGATCAGATTGTAGTCAATGGAGGAGTAGATATAAATAAAAAACCGATATGGATCGAAGCCCCTCATATTTATAAAAAAAATGGTAAATATTATCTGATGTGTGCAGAAGGGGGAACAGGAGGCTGGCATAGTGAAGTAATCTTTGTGAGTGACTCACCTAAAGGGCCTTATACGGCTGCACCAAGCAATCCTATTTTAACCCAGAGGTATTTTTCTCCAAACAGAAAGGATAAAGTGGATTGGGCAGGTCATGCAGACCTAATAGAAGGTCCGGATGGAAAATATTATGGTGTTTTCCTTGCTGTTCGTCCAAATGAGAAAAGTCGTGTAAATACGGGGCGTGAGACATTTATATTACCTGTCGATTGGACTGGTACATTCCCGGTCTTTGAAAATGGGCTTATACCTATGGAACCTAAATTAAAAATGCCGAAAGGAGCTCAAAACCGAACCGGAGATAACGGCTTTTTGCCGAATGGAAATTTTACATTCGCAGATAATTTCTCCTCAGATAAATTAGACTATAGATGGATTGGCGTAAGAAGCTGGCGTGAAGACTTTGTTAAATTAACCAAGAAAGGACTACAAATAAATCCTTTCTCAGTCAACATTAAAGAAGTAAAACCAATATCGAGTTTGTTTTACAGGCAACAACATAAAAATTTTACAGTCACAGTTGCATTAGACTATTTTCCAAAGTCAGAAAATGATCTGGCAGGAATCACATGTTATCAGAGCGAATCATTCAATTATGTATATGGCGTTACCAAAAAAGGGAATGACTATTATTTAGTTTTGGAAAGAACCCAAAAAGGTCAATCAACAACCATAGCCAGTGAAAAAATAGATGTAAAAAATCCAATTCGCTTACAGGTCTCAGCTAAAGGGGACGAATACAGGTTCAATTTTTCTACTGATAATCGCAACTTTAAGAATTTAGGAGGAACGGTATCCGGTGATATTCTTTCTACTAATGTTGCCGGTGGATTTACGGGTGCCTTGATAGGATTATATGCAACGGCAGCAAATGATATCAGACTATAAGTCTTCCTTTTTAATAGAGAACGAAAACTTATTACGATTCTAAATAAAGTGAAAATATGGAAAAGGTGAGATTTTATATCGTAACTATCTTAATTTTATATACAGTCAATACTTGGGCGCAAGATACTAGATTGTGGTATGACACGCCTGCCAAAATATGGGAGGAGGCTTTGCCTATAGGAAATTCAAGGCTTGGAGCAATGGTGTATGGTATTCCGGAAAAGGAAGAGTTGCAGTTGAATGAGGAAACAATTTGGGGTGGGGGACCATATAGGAATGACAATCCAGAGGCTTTAGGAGCATTACCTAAAGTACGGGAATTGATATTTGAGGGAAGAACCAGAGAGGCTGATCAATTGATAAACCAAACATTCTTCACTAAAACTCATGGAATGCCTTTTCAAACAGCAGGTAGCGTTATCCTCAATTTTCCTGGTCACCAAAACTATCAGGATTATTATAGGGAACTCGATTTAGACAGAGCTTTAGCAACTACACGTTATACCGTAAACGGAGTAAAGTACACTCGTGAAGTCTTTTCATCATTTGCC
>POVV01000396.1_pt1 | contig 29708 bp, 25 predicted proteins | sample 1560271 | NCBI WGS metagenome assembly POVV01 (sample SAMN08337232, study PRJNA429181) | Bioreactor metagenome, whole genome shotgun sequencing project. | biome: cows' rumen and soil; feature: anaerobic; isolation source: anaerobic chemostat enrichment culture, galacturonate as sole carbon... | reverse complement strand
AGCTTTATAAGGCATTTAAGGAAATAGGAGGGATCGTTCATACCCATTCCCCCATGGCTACATCCTGGGCCCAGGCAGGAAGGGCCCTCCCCTGCTATGGGACCACCCATGCGGATTACTTTTACGGGGAGATTCCATGTGCCAGAAATCTCACGGAGAGAGAGATCCGGGACGGTTATGAGAAGAATACAGGAGCCGTGATCATCGAAACCTTTAAGGGGATGAATCCCATGCATGTTCCGGCAGTTTTGTGCAAAAACCATGGACCATTTACCTGGGGGACCGATGCAGCAGGTGCGGTCCACAATGCCGTTGTGCTGGAAGAAATCGCAAAGATGAACCTTATGACGGAGCTGCTGAATCCTTCGGTTTTACCGGCACCCCAGTGTATGCAGGATAAACATTTTATGCGCAAGCATGGGCCGAATGCATATTACGGCCAGAAAAAAGAATCATAAGGAGCCCTATATGGCGGAGGACAGCGGAAAAGCAAAGTACTATCTGTTAATGGAAGAACTGAAAAAAGATATTATTTCAGGTAAGAGAAAGCCGGGCGACCGGCTGCCTTCGGAAAATGAATTGTCGGCCTCCTGTCATGTAAGCCGCCACACGGTGAGAAAAGCAATTTCTATTCTGGAGCAGGAGGGATTTATTACGGCGGAACATGGCCGGGGAACCTTTGTTTCCAGAAAAGCGGGTGGAAAAAAAGGATCAGGAAATATCGCGGTCATCACCACCTATTTGTCGGATTATATTTTTCCGCGGCTGATCCAGGGAATCGATCGTGTACTCACGGCAAACGGTTACAGCATTATACTGAAAAATACGGGAAACAGCAGGTTCAAGGAAAGCAGATGTCTGGAAGAGATCCTTGAAAAGGACATAGACGGGCTCATCATAGAGCCAAGCAAAAGTGAGATCATGTGCGGCCATAAGGGGCTTTATGAGAAATTGGATTTTTACCAGATCCCCTATGTATTCATTCAGGGCTGTTACGCCCATATGATGAACAAACCACATATCCTGATGGATGACTGTATGGGTGGGTATCTGGTGACAAAGCATCTGATCAAATTAGGGCACAAGTATATCTTGGGAATATTCAAGGCTGATGACAGCCAGGGAAGGGACCGGCACAAAGGCTATGTAAAAGCTCTTCAGGAGGCGGGATTTTCTTATGATCCGGATATGGTTGTCTGGTTCCACACCGAGGACCGGACGACAAAGCCATCAGGAGCCTTAAGGCTTAAGCTGGAAGAAGGAGTGTTAATTGACGGAATCGTCTGTTACAATGACCAGATTGCCTTCGAGGTCTTGAAAAACATTGAAAAGAGCGGGCTTTCCGTGCCCGAAGATATTTCTGTAACAGGCTATGACAATTCCTTTATTGCAGAAAATGGGATTGTGAAGCTGACCACCATCGCCCACCCCCAGGAGCGGCTGGGGGCGATGGCGGCGGAGCTTCTTATAGAAAAAATGAATAATGTTCCCGATGAAGAAAGCAGAGTGGAGCGGATCCTGAAGCCGGAGCTGATCATCCGGGAGTCCTGCAAAGACCGGAGGATTTAAAGGGAGACAGACCGGAGTCTTCCCATGTAAAATACACATCCCAGGATCAGGGTCCCGGAAAGAAGGAAGAGCAGCTGCATTCCGGTTATGGGAAGTCCTCCTATTTCCAGGGTAGGAAACACCCTGAGAAGGAAGGCTCCAAGAAGGGTGGAAAGAAAGCCGCAAAGCCCTGCATAGGAGGAATTGGAGCTGACATAAAGCACCCGTTTTTCCGCAGGGGCATAGTGATACTGAAGGTTAAAGACGGATATGGCAATGCCTCCCCAGGCAGCGCCGGACAGTGCCTGCAAAATAGGCTGAAGGGTATAGCAGGTCTCCGGGGTCATGAAAAGCCAGCTTGCATGAACAAGTCCCAGCATTCCCATGGAGCAGCGGGCTGCCAAAAGCCAGGAAGTAGCATCGGCCAGACGCCCCCATAGCCAGGCTGCCAAAACCCGGACCGTTGAGGAAATGAGGCCTAAAAAGGTGATGTATGTATAATCTAACTTAAGTCCTGTGACCATGTATACGCTGAAAAAAGGACCTGCGATCTGAAGGGCCAGGTTCCAGAACATATAGGTAAGCATGACCTTCCGGTATTCCTTGTCGGCCAATGGCTTCCACAATGCATCCTGGAGCTTTTGACGGTGGGGAAGGCTTTCTGGTTCGCTGATAGAGGAGAGGCACCAGAAATCCATGCAGGCGACGAAAAAGACTACAGTCCCTACTACCAGAAATCCGGTCTGTTCCATGGAAAAGCTGCGGAACCGGTCCATGACCCAGCCCATGGTCAGGCTTAAGATGGTGGAAAAGGCAAAAGCAAAGGAATCCTTTTTTCCCAGATAGTTCCCCCTCATGTGTTGGGGAACAAGCTGCAGGATCCAGTTTCCGGTCCCAGTTCCGATAAAGGCTCCAAAAAAATGAGCAACTCCATAAATAGTGATTGCCGCTGCCAGGCGAAGTCCGGGGTTTCTAATAAACAGGGGCACAAAAAAGACGGAAGCCAGAAGGAGCCTGTGAATAAAAGAGAAACTGGAAATCAGGCATTTTTTCCGGCAGAGGCTTTCCAAAAGGATGGAGGAAAACATCTGAAGAGTACAGAGAAGTACCGGGATGGAACCGATGATCCCATTTATGGAATCCGTGGCTCCCAGTGAATTGGCATAGCCGGAGAGGAATGCTCCGGTGGTCAGTGTTACAATTCCATTGGCACAGCAACCCTCTGCAATAAAGAGTCTTCTGCCTTTGGTAAAATCTGCTTCTGTCATCGTGGTTCCGCTGAAATAGGTGCGGGACACTTTTTCTTTTAAGAGTAATACTGCTTCAATCATTGAACTTCCGTGACATAACTGCCACAATCCCCTTTTCTTTTTGTTAGATATCTGATATTCTGTTTTTAAGGTTTTCCTCTCTCTATATTGCCAGTATAATGGAAGGGATACAAGAGGAAAAAGAAGCGAAAAACTGGAGGATTCCGACCGAGGTGACAGGAGGAAACGATGGAACATTACTTAAATTTAAAGGCCGTACTTCCGGTGAGGGCGTTAAATGCGGGATATCTGGTGACAGGCGGAAAGGGACGCCATGCGGACCGGGTCATGGATTCCTTTGAGATCATTTATGTAAATTCCGGGATCTTGGGGATTGCTGAAGAGGACATAACATATAACGTGGAGGAAGGGGAAGCGCTGATTCTCTTTCCCGGAAGGCATCACTGGGGGACGAGAGAGTTTGAGGAAGATTTAAATTTTTACTGGCTTCATTTTCACCTGGAAGAAGAGGCGGTGAGGATCGGACGGGATATTATGTCCCTGCCTCAGCTCATCCGTATCAGAAAGCCGGAGCAGTTTGAGGAACTTTTCCGCCGCTTTATCAAACGGCAGGATGTCTTAAGGGGCGACCGTACCATCTTAAACCTGGTGCTTTTAGAGTTGCTGTGTGAACTCAGTGACTCCCTTTCTCCGATGGAAGTGACCGGGCAGAAAGTACTTTTGGCAAACCAGGCGGGACAGTATATCAGGAATCATTTTGAAGAGCCTTTATCCTCTTCCATACTTGCCGATAAGCTGGATTGCAGCCCGGATTACCTGGGACGTGTCTACAATGCAGTTTATGGGAAGACACTTACGGAGGGGATCCACGAGGCACGGCTTAATAAGGCGTGCAGAATGCTTATAGAGACTAACCAGACAGGAAATGAAATTGCCTACCAGTGTGGATATCAGGATGTGGATTATTTCAGAAGGATCTTTAAGAGGTATATGGGAATAACGCCAAAGGAATACCGGCAGACTTATCGTCTGGTCGGAAGATAAAAAAAGCGGCAGGAGAGGAGTGCTCACCTTGCCGCTTTTCTGTAATCTGCGGGAGAAGTACCGGTTTGTTTTTTAAAGATACGGCTGAAATATAAGGGATTGTCATAGCCAACAATGCTGCCGATTTCCCCAATGCCGTAGTCAGTGCTTTCAAGCAGCTCCTGGGCCTTTTTCACCCGGATGGAGGTTAAGTACCTGCGGGGAGGCATTCCTGCATACTGCTTAAAGCTGCGGATAAACCAGCAGGTGCTCATATGCAGCTTTTTGGCATAATGGTCGATTTCAATATCCGTAGATAAGTTCTCATGAAAATAATGGATCGCTTTTTCCATTTCTTTCTGAATTTCTGTTTTCTGAAATCCCCCTTCCTCCCTTTGCCGCTTAAGAAGGAGGAAAAGCTGCATAAGATGAAGGATTGCCAATTCCTCGAAACATGGGCGGGGGAGCTGGAGCTCCCGGATTATGGTAAGGAATAATTCCTGGTATTTGGACGAAACACCGGTGTATAGGATACGGCTGTTATCAAAACCTGCCTGCGCGGTGAACTCCCTGGCTTCTTTACCTGTAAAATGAAGCCAGAATACTTCTGGCTTATCTTCCAGATAATAGGCGTACTTCTGAGGTTCGCCAGGTTTATAAAGAACCATATTTCCGGCAGGGATTTCTATGGTCTCATCTTGGATGGAAAACCATGCTTTTCCTGATGCGATGTATAAAAGCTGGTAATCAGGACGTCCCAAAGGCCGTATGGTGGACATGACGGGGTGGGTGATCAGGCGGTAGACGCCGCAGCAGTTTGCCTTTAGAGGAATCGAGTTGTCCTCCAGCTCATCGTCTGTCAGATTCATATAGCCTGTGTTGGTATACATATCTAGTCTCCTTTGTTTATTTGCGGGAAGGCAATGAGTCAAAGTTTTAAGGGCTTGATCACTGGGGTCTCTGTTGGAATTTGGCAGTAACGTATGTCCGAGAGCAGCGGGCGAACCTGCGGTCGCTTAATCATTGCTTTCGTGTACAGTTTATACGTTATTGACAAAGAATTCAATGATAAATTTGTATTATTATTTGTATATGGAGTTATTTTGAATAAGCGAAGGAACTCTATGATCAAAATATTGAGTATGCAGATAAGTTATGGGGGATTTTTGCGAAATTTGATAGAGCAGATTGAGTGGAAATATAGTGGAACGGTTAATAACTGAGAAATATTATTTTTAATTAGCCGGAGATATTCAGAAGCTGTTAAGTTGAAAAATAGGTTGAGCCAGCAGGGAATACAAAAATAAACCCTGCTGACTTAGCTGTAATAATTAAACATTGCTCTGACTTTTTAATATACAGATTTTTGGTACATATTCACTTTATCAATTTGGTATTTGATGCAAATGGATAGGCTAGATGTGATTAATTAATACGGTGGGAGATTATGCGATGTGAACATTAACAGCCTGAAGGCCACGATTGCCTGTGGTTGTTTCAAAAACAACTGACTGGCCATCTTCTAATGATTTGTAACCTTCCATAGCAAGACCGGAGAAATGAACGAAAATATCATTACCTTCTTCATCGCAAATAAAACCGAACCCCTTTTGTGCATTAAACCATTTCACTGTACCTTTTTTCATGAAAGATACCTCCTTAAAATTATTTTGTATTTGTTCTAAAATTAAAAATCGCATATACTTGTAAATCATCAATAGAATAATGACTTACAAATATATGCGAAATCAAAACTTTATTTAAAATACTGAATTAGTGTATCACGGTATTATGAGGAAGTCAAGCAAAAGATGATTAAGAAAGGAAGGATGATTGGAGAAATCATTATAAGAGCTTTGGGAGCATTATGATAAAGTTCAGTGGATAACCTTGGCAGAGGCCGCGATCGCAGTACCTCAAATAAGGTTAAGTGTAATAGTTAGTGAGGTTAAATTACATAAGTCTTGGTTTTATATGGAATAGTACGTATTTATAGGAATGTGTAAAACAACAGTATCATTTTGTGCATAGTTTGTCTAATTGGAGATATGGATTTTCTATCCTTTCATTTTATAATAAAGGTAATAAAAGAAGGAGGGATCAACCATGATCGTACCCAAACATTATGAAAATCTCCACTTGCTTCATGAAAATACAATGCCAAACAGGTCCTACTACATACCTGCTTCCCTGGCACGCTTTGACCTTGTGGAGCACAGGGAAAATTCTGACCGGTTTAAACTCTTAAACGGGACATGGAAATTCTGCTATTTTGACAGCATTTATGATGTAAAAGAGGAGTTTTTCCAGGAAGGCTATGATACCGGAAATTATGAGGATATTCCGGTTCCTGGCTGTTTCCAGAACTATGGATATGACAGGCATCAGTATACCAATATCCGCTATCCCTTCCCCATGGACCCGCCCTATGTTCCTGCTGAAAATCCCTGCGGAGCTTATGTCCGTCATTTTATCTATGAAAGGGATGAGAATGCTCCCAGAGCGTATTTAAATTTTGAAGGTGTAGATTCCTGCTTCTATGTGTGGCTGAACGGAAGCTATGTAGGGTACAGCCAGGTATCCCATTCCACCAGCGAGTTTGATGTGACAAGTCTGATCCGTGAGGGAGAAAATACCTTAGCTGTCCTTGTTTTAAAATGGTGCGACGGAAGTTACTTAGAAGATCAGGATAAATTCCGCATGACCGGCATTTTCCGGGACGTGTATCTTTTAAAAAGGCCGGAAGAGGGAATTTTTGATTATTTTTTCACAACCTCCCGGGAAGAGAATCGGGCTCATATCCAGGCAGCAGTCACCTTTTTCGGGAAAGAGCTTCCGATAAAGGCGCTAGTATATGATCCCCAAGGAGAGCTGGCCGCCAGTCAGGAAGGAATCCCGCAGGATGGCCTCCTTCTTTTGACCATAGATAATCCGGTACTTTGGAATGCAGAGCAGCCTTACCTTTATACCCTTGTTCTGGAATGCCAGAATGAGGTGATCGTGGACCGCCTGGGAATCCGGGATATCACCGTAAAAGACGGAGTGGTTTATTTTAACGGGGAAAAGATCAAATTCCATGGTGTCAACCGTCATGACAGTGATCCGGTGACAGGGTCTGTCATCAGCCTGGAGCAGATGAAAAAAGATTTAAGGCTCATGAAGGAGCACAATGTCAATGCCATCCGCACCAGCCATTATCCGGATGGGCCTCAGTTCTACCAGCTGTGCGATGAGTACGGTTTTTATGTCATTGACGAGGCCGACAATGAGAGCCACGGAACCAACTCCATCTACATGGAAGACGGCTCCATAGAGGCTGTGCATGGCCGCTGGAACCGGGCCATTGCAGATAATCCGGAGTTCACTCAGGCCACGGTTGACCGCACCCAGCTTTTGGTACATCGGGATAAAAACCGGCCAAGTGTTGTGATCTGGTCCATGGGAAATGAATGCGCCTATGGCTGCACCTTTGAAGCCGCTCTGGCATGGACCAAAGCCTTTGATCCTTCCAGGCTCACCCATTATGAAGCGGCCCGTTACCGTGACAGGAGTAAGACTTATGATTTTTCCAATCTGGATTTATACAGCCGTATGTATCCGAAGTTGGAGGAAATTCATGAATACATTGGAAGAAATACCGGAAAGCCATTTATCCTATGTGAGTATAGTCATGCTATGGGCAATGGACCGGGGGATCTGGAAGATTATTTAAAGGTGTTTGACCAATATGACCAGGTATGCGGTGGTTTTGTTTGGGAGTGGTGTGATCATGCCATCTATCAGGGAAGGACCTTGGATGGAAAACCCATGTACCTTTATGGGGGAGATCACGGCGAGTATCCTCATGACGGCAATTTCTGTATGGATGGCCTGGTATACCCGGACAGAAGACCTCATACCGGTCTGATGGAATTTAAAAATGTGTACCGCCCGGCAAGGTTTATTTCCTTTGACCAGGAAAAGAGGGAGCTGGTGCTTCAAAACCGCATGGACTTTATGGATTTGAAGGATTATGTGGCTATTGAGTATGAGGTGGCATGTGACGGAGCGGTCACTGCAAAGGGAATCCTTAAGGACGGAGATATGCCGGAAATAAAGCCTCACGGCCTAGGCAGTCTGAGCCTGGACTTTGAGATTCCGCAAAAAGGAAGATGTTATTTGAAGGTTCAGTATTTATTAAAGCAGAATACTGCCCTTTTAAAAGCCGGAAGCCTTTTGGGATTTGAGGAAATACTCCTTGAAAATGAAGATATGAGAAACCAGACCGGGGTTTGCCTGTTAAAAGGACCGGGGGCAAATGATGAGGAAAGGGCGTGCCCCGCAATCCGGGAAGATGACCGTTATCTTTATATAGACGGTACAAACTTTGCTTATACCTACAACAAGCTGACCGGCTGTTTCCAGGATATGGTGTTTGAAAACAGGACTCTTCTGGATCGCCCCATGGAATATAATATCTGGAGGGCACCAACGGATAATGACAGATATATAAAGAATAAGTGGATGGCTGCCCAGTATGACCGGACCATATCCAGGGCTTATGAAACCTCTTATGAGCTAAAGGCTGGGCAGGTGGAAATCAGGACCGTGCTGTCCGTTACTGCGGCTGTGATCCAAAGAATATTAATGATTGAGGCATTGTGGATCATTGGAAAAGATGGAGTTTTGAATGGAAAGCTGGATGTGAAGAGGGATATGGAATTTCCAGAGCTTCCAAGGTTTGGCCTTCGCCTTTTCCTTCCAAAGAGTATGGATCAGGTGACCTATTATGGTCTGGGACCGGTGGAAAACTACCTGGATAAGAGAAGAGCAAGCTATCACGGGTTATTTACTGCCGGGGTAAAGGAAATGCACGAGGACTATTTAAAGCCTCAGGAGAATGGAAGCCGGAGCGACTGTGATTTTGTAACAGTAAAAGGCGGGGGAGCGTCCCTCTCGGCGGCTTCAGAACGGACATTTTCTTTTCATGTATCGGTCTATACCCAGGAAGAGTTGACAGAAAAAGCCCATAATTATGAGTTGACAGCTTCTGGCTATACGGTCCTTTGCCTGGACTACCGCCAGGACGGGATCGGGTCTGCAAGCTGCGGACCGGAACTTCGGAAAGAATACCGGTTTGATGAAGAGGAATTTGTTTTTGAAGTGAGACTGGTTCCTAAGAAGGCGGATATTCAATAGGCATTTGACTAAACCGGTCAAGTGAGGGATCGGTATTTCCGCAGATGTGATAGAATACTGTGTTTATATTATCAGGCAGGATCGTTGATGAAAAGCAGCGGTTCTGCCTGTTTTATTTCCTATAGGGACTATTTTAATAAGTCTTAGTATTTGACTTGTGTTTTTTAATCATTGTCCGAAACTGGCTGACAGTGATGCCTAACTCCTTGCTTGCAGTTTCAAGGGTATAGATACGCTGCTGCCATTTTTCGTAAACCGGGTAAAATTCATCAGGAATGGGGGTAGGAAATCGGCCCAGATGCTTTCCCTGAGCTTTTGCAAGGGCGATTCCCTCTGCCTGACGCTGCTTGATGTTTTCCCGCTCCGCCTGCGCTACATAGGAGAGGAGCTGCAGGACAATATCAGAAATCAGGGTGCCGATCAGATCTTTATTTGTTCTTGTGTCCAGAATGGGCATATCCAGAATCACAATATCAGCCTTTCTGGCTTTCACGATTTCCCGCCATTCTTCCTGTATGTCATCGTAATTTCTTCCCAGACGGTCAATGCTTTTTACAACTAGAACATCTCCCTCTTTTAATTTCCTTTTTAACTTTTGATATTGGGGCCTGTTAAAATCCTTTCCTGATAATTTATCGCAATATATGTTCTTGTCAATAATGCCCCAGCGCAGAAGCTCTACCTTTTGCCGTTCTGTATTTTGTTCTAATGAAGAGACCCTCATGTATCCATAAAAATTTTTCATAAAAATAACCTCCTGTCATTCTTAATTATGGCATGAGGTCAAGAGATTATTCTACTATATTAGTATTTATGAAAACAAAAACCTGCAGGTCAAAATATAAAAATGAAAACCAATTAAATTAAAATGCTTGTTCTACCTGGGTTTTCTGCATATAAAACGGAGATTACAGCAGTAAATCATTTGATAAAAAGGTACACCTTTTTATCAAATATAAACAGCCTGTAAATACTACGTTTATTATAAGCACTATTTCGACAAAATACAACATATTTCACTTATATTATTCTGATTTTCTTTACATTTTGCCAGTGATAGCAAGGTGTACCTTTTTACTATTGAACAGTATTCAGCAGAACTACCAGTTATGCTTACGGCTGACCGGCCGCAATCTTTCAGTGCAGGTTCAAATATAAGCAGATTTAAAAATACGCAAACTATAAGAGGAACACGTATTTGCGACAGGGGGGGAGAGGTAAAAGTGGAAGTATTCAAAAACAAAGGTAATCTATACATATATGTAACTATGTATGTTTCGCCGTATCAAAGATAGGAGAGAAAGTCCAGATCATTGATGTCAGAACTTTACAATAAGAATCATATGAGGAAAATACACATGAAAAATGGAAGAGGGAATATACAGCGGAATAAATACAAGAAAATTTCAGAGAAAATTGCAATCGTGATCACAGCAGCATTGCTTGTGGTTTTTACTTTTTTAAGTATTATAGTCGTCAGTCTTTCAGGCAATGAAACAAGTACAGCGGTTGGCTCTGAGCTTACAAATTTGGCCCACGCAAATGGAAATCAGGTACAGGCGATCCTGGATGCCGCATCAAAACAGGCAGCAGCAATGCAGGATTATATTGGTAAGACCTATAACCAGGGAATTGCGGTCATTTCTTCTGCCGAAGACGTCAAGGTAAAAAGCGCAGTGTATCACAGAGAAATGTCTGATCTAAGCATTGAAGTAGAAAATTACTTGATTAACAGCATGTGCTCTGCCGTTGTAGCAGATGAGGTTATCGCTGGGTTCGGAATCTTTTTTGAGCCTGACAAGTTTGATAAAGACATAGAGGATTATGGATTTTATATAAATAGCGAGGATGCCGCCAATAAAAAAGTGCAGCCTTTTGCAGCATACAGTGATTACAGTGATAAGGAATATTATAAGCCTGTGAAAGAAACCGGCAAGCCTTTTTTTACAAAGCCTTACGAATATCAAGGCACTACCATGATCACTGCCGCATATCCCGTTATGAATAAAGATGAGTTCCGGGGAGTGATTGCAGCTGATATTGATGTTGGTCATTTTAATAAAATCACCACATCTTCCGAAGATTATAATACACTTTACGTTGGTATTCTTACGGATGATTTTACCACAGTATACGACAGTAGATTTGCGGAAGACATTGGCCATAATCTCTCTGAATTTTTAAAGAATCCAGAAGAAATGAAGAAGATTACCGACGGAGCAGCTTCGGGAAAAGCTTTTTCCTGTACCACTGTCCTTGAGGATGGGCATAAAGTATCCCGGTTTTTCTACCCCATTAATGTAGAAGGAACCCATTGGTGGGCCCAGACTGCATTGGATACCTCTGATTTAAATAAAGATATCAAAATATTGACGGCTGCAATTGTGGCTGTTTCTGTTTTGTCGCTGGTGGCTGTGGTCGCTATTGTTATCATTGTTTTAAAGAAGGCGCTGAAGCCGATTAACGGCGTGGTTTCTGCTGCTGCTGAGATCGCTTCCGGTAATCTTGCAATACAGGTAGATGTTAAAAGCAATGATGAGATCGGGATTCTTTCCAGAACCTTTATGGAAATGGCGGTAAACTTGAGGTCCATCATTCAGGATATGAAATACTTATTAGAGGAAATGAGCGAGGGAAATTTCAGGATCGATACAAAACATGAGGAAAAGTACATCGGTGATTATCAGGAAATACTGATTGCCATGAGAACCATTAACCGCAATTTAAGCGAAACCCTTGCAGAAATAAATACAGCCGCTGATCAGGTATCGGCAGGAGCGGGGCAGATGTCAGACGGCGCACAGACGTTAAGCCAGGGAGCGGCAGAGCAGGCAAGCTCCGTGGAGGAACTTACATCCAACATCACCGAAATTTCCGAACGGATCAAAAATAATGCGGACAATGCCAAGCAGGCAAGCCGTTTATCGGAGGAATCAGGTGAGGAGGTTGCACAAAGCAATCAGCAAATGCAGCAGCTGATGAAGGCAATGGAGGAAATCACCAATACCTCTAAAGAGATCGGTAAAATTATCCATACCATTGATGATATTGCATTCCAAACGAATATCCTGGCTTTAAACGCCGCTGTGGAAGCGGCCCGTGCCGGTGAAGCAGGCAAGGGATTTTCCGTGGTGGCGGATGAAGTGCGAAACCTTGCAGGAAAATCGGCTGAGGCTGCGAAAAACACCACAGCACTGATTGAAAGCACAGTGGATGCAATTGAAAAGGGCAGGTTACTTGCCGATCAGGCTGCCGGCTCTCTTCTTGAGGTAGTGGATACGTCTAAGAGCGTGGATGAAAGAATCCGGCAGATAGCAAAAGCTTCCGAGGAAGAGTCTTATGCGGTTACTCAGATTGCAGCAGGACTTGAACAGATTTCATCAGTTGTACAAACCAACTCCGCAACATCAGAAGAAAGCGCGGCGGCAAGCGAGGAGCTTTCGGGACAGGCACAGATGTTAAAGAGTCTGGTAAACAGATTTAAGCTAAGAGATTCAGGCGAAAGGATTGCGGCTAATGGGGCTTTAAGCCCAGCCATAGAACCGGCTGATGATTATGTGACCGGCGGTAAATATTAATAGAAATACTCTGACAGCAGTGCCGGAGCCTGGCAATTTCAGGCCTCCGGCACTGTTTTTGGGATAAATCCATGGGAGAAGGTTCCCAGCCACACGACTGCAATTACCAGAATAAATGTGGTAAAAATGTAAATGGAAAAATAATGCATGCCATGTTATGCTGATAATAAGGTTTTGTGGGACAAAAAGTGCGAAGGAGACGGCTATGCTTTGGAAACAGTTGCAGGAATTGCTGATGCTCTTGAGTCAGGAAGAATACAGAACGGCTTCGACATTGGCAAAACAGCTGAAGGTCAGTGAGAAGACGGTACGGCTGAGACTGAAGGATTTAAGCGGGCTGCTGGAAGGCCATGGAGCGGAAATAAGCTCAAAAGCGAGATACGGATATATACTTCGGATTCATGACCAGGAGAAATTTGACGCATACATAAAGAAAGAAAGGGAACATACGGAGCATTTTCCGGAGAGAGAACATGAAAGAAGAGAATATTTGCTTGCATACCTGATATCCAGGATGGATTATATCAAGATCGAAGAGCTTTGTGATTTTCTCTTTGTTTCAAAATCCACCCTGTCCAATTCTCTTAAACCGGTGGAAGGAATATTAAAGCGCTATGGCCTTTCCATTGAACGGAAGCCTAATTACGGAATCAGGATACAAGGGGAGGAATTTGATATCCGCAGGCTGTTAAGCGACTATTTTATCAAGCGACAGGGCTTAACCGGGGTGGACATCAGCCATCAGGAAAGCGAACTGATCCATCTGGCAGAAGTGATTAAAGGTCTTTTAAAGAAGTATGGGATCCGTCTTTCCGAGATTGCCTTTGAGAATTTCGTGGAATATACCTATGTGGCCAGGAAGCGGATGAAGTCAGGCTTTTATCTTCAGATGGATAAGGAAAACCTTCCGGAAATAGGGGGGAAGGAATCTGCCCTCATCAGAGAGCTTATTACTTCTATCGGGACCCAGGAACAGATCGTCTATACGGCTGATGAGGAACATTATCTCTTACTGTATCTGGCCGGAAAGAGAATGATCGGAAGCACTCTGGAAAACGATATCAATTTTGTGATCAGGGAGCAGACCGACCAGTTAGCCCTTGCCATGATGGAGCTGGTAAGCAGGGAATACGGGCTGGAAATGCATAATAATTTTGAGATACGGATGACCTTAAACCAGCATCTGGTCCCCTTTGATATCAGGATCCGGTATGATATTCCGTTAAAAAACCCCATTCTGGAAGACATTAAGCAGAGATATTGCCTTGCATATCAGATATCCTACGAAGCGGTAGGAGTCCTTAAAAAGCATTATAAAAAGGATATTTCCGAGGATGAGATCGGATATTTTGCCCTGATCTTCCAATTGGCCTTAGAAAAGGACAAGATGGATCCATGCTCGGATATTCTTGTGGTATGCAGCACGGGAAAGGGAAGCTCCCGGTTATTAAAATACAAATATGAAAGTGAATTTTCCGGATATTTAAGAAATATCTATGTCTGCGATCTTCTGGAGCTGGAGCATTTCGATTTCCAGAAAGTCGATTATATCTTTTCCACCGTCCCTATTACCATGGAGGTTCCTGTGCCTATTGTGGAGGTGGGGGCATTTCTGGAAGCAGATGATATCCAGAAGATCACAAAAACCCTTAGAAGAGGCAACAGCCGTGGGATCATAAAGCGGTATTATACTCCGCAGCGGCTGCTTACAGGGGTAGAAGGAAAGCATAAAGAAGATATATTAAAGGATTTATGCGGCGTGATCCGGAAACAGGAAAAGGTGGATGATAATTTTTATGAACTGGTGCTGGAGCGGGAAACCTTTGCCCAGATGGATTATGGAAATTATATCACCCTCCCGCACCCAAACCAGATCGCGTCAGAGGAAACCTTTGCTTATGTGGCGGTCCTTAAGGAGCCAGTCATCTGGAACAAGCTTCCGGTCCAGATCGTCCTGCTGATTTCCATAGGAAGAAAAGAGGATAGAAACCGTCAGATCTTTTATGAAACGACTGCACGGTTTGCTCTTAATAAGGAAGCGGTGAAACGATTGATCCAGAAACCGGAGTATGAGACTTTACTGGATCTGCTGGAAGAATAAAGATACCACATTCAGACTGAGAGGAACTGCCAGATTGAATGTGGTATTTTTTTGGTTGGAGTTTTGAGTAGTCTGATGTTACCATAAAGACAAATATTGAAGGAGGAAACAATACATATGCTGAGAAAGGATTTTCTGTGGGGAGGTGCAGTAGCTGCCCATCAGCTGGAAGGAGCCTGGAAAGAAGGAGGCAAAGGCGTAAGTGTTGCCGATGTGATGACAGCTGGAGCCAATGGAAAGGAAAGGGAGATCACAGATGGTGTCATAGAAGGAAAGTATTACCCCAACCATGATGGCATTGATTTTTACCACCGTTATAAAGAAGATATCCTTCTTTTGGCGGAAATGGGGTTTCAGTGCTTCCGAACCTCCATAGCCTGGACCAGGATTTTTCCTACGGGAGAAGAGTCAGAACCTAATGAAGAAGGCCTCCGGTTTTACGACGACTTATTTGATGAGTGCAGAAAGCATGGGATCCAGCCGGTAGTGACCCTGTCCCACTTTGAAATGCCATATGAACTGGCGGTTAAGTACGGCGGCTTTAGAAACCGCATCTGCGTGGAGCTGTTCGTGAAGTTTGCCAAAGCATGCTTTAAGCGGTATAAGGACAAGGTGACCTATTGGATGACCTTTAACGAGATCAATAACCAGGCTGATTATGACGGGGACTTTGCACCATTTACCAATTCAGGACTTCGTTTTAAGGAAGGAGATAACCGGGAACATCTGATGTACCAGGCAGCCCATTATGAGCTGGTGGCATCTGCTCTGGCAGTTAAGGCGGGACATGAGATAAATCCTGATTTTAAGATTGGCTGTATGATGGCCATGTGCCCCATTTATCCTTACTCCTGTGATCCAAAAGATATGATGATGGCCATGTCTTCCATGCAGAAACGCTACTGGTTTGCCGATGTCCATGTAAGAGGACAATATCCGGAATATATAAAGGCATATTGGAAACGGAAGGGGATGGTTCTTGATATCACACCGGAAGACTTGGAGGCGCTTAAAGCAGGCTGTGTGGATTATATCGGATTCAGCTATTACATGTCCTTTACGGTGAAGCACAGGGACGATAATCCTGAGTATGATTACCGGGAAGGTCGAGACAGGGTGGAAAATCCTTATGTACAGGCTAGCCAGTGGGGATGGCCCATTGATCCGGAAGGGCTTCGCTACACCATGAACTGGCTCTATGACAGATACGGGCTTCCTCTGTTTATAGTGGAAAATGGCTTCGGTGCCTATGACAAGCCGGGAGACGACGGCATGATCCATGACGGGTACCGGATTGAATATTTAAAAGCCCATATAAAATCAATGAAAAAATGCGTGGACCAGGATGGAGTGGATCTCATGGGATATACACCCTGGGGCTGTATTGATCTGGTATCCGCAGGGACCGGTGAGATGGAAAAGCGTTACGGGTTCATCTATGTGGATAAGGACAATCAGGGAAACGGAACAGGAGAGAGAAGCAGAAAAGAAAGCTTTTACTGGTTTAAGAAGGTGATTCAAACAAACGGAGAGGAATTATAGGAGGGGAAAGTATGTTGAAAATTCGGTTATTTTGCAATCAGGGAATGTCCACGAGCCTGCTTGTGAGTAAAATGAGGGAGGCAGCGGCTCAGGAAGGGCTGGAGGCGGATATCATGGCATTTCCGGTCAATGACTTAGATGAAAACCTGGGCGGAGTAGACTGCGCCCTGCTTGGTCCACAGGTGGGATACTTAAAGGACAAGGTTTTAAAGACATGTGAAAGTCATCAGGTACCGATGGATGTGATCCCTATGATCGATTACGGCATGTGCAATGGAAAAAAGGTTCTGGAATTTGCACGGAAGCTGGCAGGTAAATGAGAAAAGAAAGGGAGGGACAGTGAGGATGAAAGATTTTTTAAATAATAAAGTAATTCCTAAAATGATGGTATTTATCAATACAAAGGCAATTCGGGGATTAAAGGATGGTCTGCTGTATTCCATGCCAATGATGATCATCGGATCTATTTTTCTGCTTCTTGCAAACTTTCCATATACACCTGTAGCCGACTGGCTGGGGGCAGCAGGAATTACTCCGGTCCTGAATCAGGTATTTGAAAGTACCTTCAATATTATGGCTCTTATCGCTTCCATAGGCATTGCCTATACCTATGTAAAAAATGAGGGGTATAACGGAATGCCGGCAGGAGTAATTTCACTTTGTACTTATCTGCTGTTTCAGCCTTCCCAGGTAACCAACCAGGAGGGAGCTAACGTTGGTGTTATTTTTAAGACATGGACCGGCGGACAGGGAATGATCGGGGCCATTATTATCGGACTTATCGTAGGCTGGATCTACACCGTATTTTTAAAGAAAAACATTACCATTAAAATGCCGGATGGAGTACCTGAAGGAGTTGCCGCCTCTTTTACGGCTCTGATTCCAGGAGCGGTTGTTATTATTGCAGCCTCCATTGTCTATGCGATTGTAAAAAATATGTTTGATACGACTCCAATGGAATGGATCTATAAAACCATTCAGATTCCGCTCCAGGGCCTGACTGATTCTTTTGGCGGGGTTGTCGCCATGGGATTTCTGATTCCATTTTTCTGGTTCTTTGGCATTCATGGTTCGACCCTTGTGGGAGGAATTATGGGACCACTCCTTTCGGCCAATTCTGCGGCTAATCAGGCAATTCTGGACAGCGGACGGGAGCTTAATCTGGCAAATGGCGGACACATCGTTACCCAGCAGTTTCTGGATCAGTTCATGACAGTTACAGGGGCAGGAATTACCATTGGACTGGTGATATATCTCACCTTTTTTGCCAAATCCAACCAGTGCAGGCAGGTGGGAAGGCTGGGAATCGGACCGGCATGCTTTAACATCAATGAACCGGTGCTTTTTGGTACACCGGTTGTGTTAAACCCCATTATGGCGATTCCCTTCATGATCATGCCTGTCCTGTCCGGAACCATTCAGTATCTGGCAATTTATACAGGGCTTTGTCCCATGTATAAAGGGATTCTGGTGCCATGGACCTGTCCTCCTATTATTTCGGGATTTTTGATCGGAGGCTGGAGGACGGCACTGCTTCAGGTGGGAATCCTGGCATTGTCATTCTTCGTATACCTTCCATTTATCAGGGTGATTGACAAGATGTATGAGAAGCAGGAAAATCAGACCCAGGGATGATAATTACTGTACAGAGAGAAAAGGTGGAAAAATGCAGGAAATGGAACTTATATGCTTTCAGCTGATCACTGCTGCCGGCGGAGCAAAATCTAACTATATCAAAGCAGTGCAGAAGGCAAAACAAGGAAAATATGAAGAAGCGGATCATCTGATCGCTGAAGGGGATGAAATGATGAAACAAGGCCATCTGCCTCATGCGGACTTAATTCAGAGAGAAGCGGCAGGAGAGGCAGTGTCCATGGGGCTTATTCTGACTCATGCAGAGGATCAGATGATGAGCGCAGAGATCTTTAAGGTCATGGCCGAAGAGATGATCGATCTTTACAGGAAACTGGAAAGCAAATAAAACGGGATTCTGCAATAGGAAATGAAAATACCGGTTATGGCGGGAGCATGTAATGTTTCCCGCCACAACCGGTTAATATGCTTTTTTAGAGAGTTTTTAAGTCCTCCATCCGTGCCACAAAGGCCCCCGTCCTTTTCCCAGATTTAATCCGGCTTTTAATGCTCCGTTCAGATAGGATTTTGCCATCCGGATGCTTTCTTCCAGCCCCATGCCTAAAGCCAGTCCGCAGGCAATGGCAGAAGACAGGGTGCATCCGGTTCCATGGGTATTTGGATTATCGATACGTTCCCCTGGAAACCAGGTGACAGTTCCGTTGCAGCATAGAACATCATCAGCCCCCTGGGAATTATGGCCTCCTTTTAACAGGAAAGACACCTGATAAATATGGAAGAGTTCCATTGCGGCTTCTTCCATCTCTTTTCTACTGTATATCTGGTGCCCTTTTGTGGATAAAAGTGCTTCTGCCTCCGGGATATTGGGGGTAACTAAAGCAGCCAGGGGAAACAGCCTGCTTGTTAAAGTCTTAACATCCTGCGGCTTTAAAAGAGAATGTCCGCTGGTGGATACCATGACCGGATCCACGATTACAGGGGAGCGGTTATATTTCTCCAGCTTTTCCGCGATGATTTCAATAGAACTGGAAGTACCGGCCATGCCGATCTTTACTGCTTTTGGCGGAATGTCCGTAAACACGGCATTAAGCTGTGCGGCAAGCATTTCCTGACCAACTGTTTCCGTCTGAAAAACCCCTGTAGTATTTTGTGCAACCAGGGCGGTAATAACGCTGGAGCCATAGACACCCAAAGCTGCGGCGGTCTTTAAATCCGCCTGTATTCCGGCGCCGCCGCTGGGATCGGTGCCTGCGATGGTGAGGAAGGCAGGGAGAATCAGACTCATAGGCTCACCACCTTTAAAAGCTGTTCTTTTAAGTGATGGACGGCTGCGGTTATATCCTTTTGCCCGAAGATGCCGGAAACCACCGCAGCCCCGGCCACGCCTGTTCCTTTCAGGCTGGAAACATTTTCACCGGTAATTCCACCGATGGCCACTACCGGAATAGGAACGGAACGGCAGATCGCAGACAGCTGTTCCAGGGTTAAGGGAATGGCATCCTTTTTTGTAGGACTTGGGAATATGGCCCCGGATCCGATATAATCCGCTCCATCCATAAATGCTTTTTTTGCCTGACTTTCGTTTTTGGCAGTAACGCCCAGGATACGGTCCGGTCCGATGAGCCGGCGGACTTTTAAAGGAGATAAATCATCCTGTCCAACGTGTACGCCGTCTGCCCCGCACTTAAGGGCAATCTCCACATCATCGTTGATGATTAGCGGGATCCCATAATGCTTCGTAAGCTCGCGGACAAGTAAAGCCTCTTCCAGGAAAACACGTTTGTCCATACACTTTTCACGGAGCTGGAGAAGGGTCACTCCGGCAGAAAGCGCTTCTTCGATCTGTTCTGTTAAGGTTTTTTCTCCTGTAAATGCCTGGTCGGTTACCCCATAAAGGAGAAGCATGTCTTTATGAAATTTCAATTTTTATCCCTCCTTTTAAGGTGCTTTCTTCTAAAAGGCTTACCTCGTCTAAAAAGCAGCAGCGGAAGTTTCCTGTACCGCCGGAGATCTGTTCCGCTTGTTTTGCTGCCCGCTCCCCGCAAAGACCGGCAGCAGCCGTGGCAAGAGCAGCGGCTTTTAATATATCATTCTGTGAGGGCGAGGGGCCGATGGCGGCTGTATAGGCGGCGATTATACCATCCAGCATGCAGCCGCTTCCTGTAATGCGGGACATTTGAGAACATCCGTTCCTGATAAGCCAGTCCTCTTTCCCGGTTGAAACAATATCAGTGGCTCCTGTCATTACAGTCACGGCACCGGTTGCAGCGCTTAATGCCCTGGCTGTTTCCTTAAGAGATTCCAGGGTATCTTCCCTTATCTCATCAGTAAAGGAAGCATCAACCCCCCGGGAGGGAGATACAGGGCCACTTCCGTTCCCGGCGTACTGACCGGTCAGTTCCTTTAACAAGACCCGCAGCTCGGAGGCATTACCCCTGATAACGGTTATCTTTACTTCCTTTAAAAGGGATAAAGCAGCTTCGGTCCGGTAACGGGAAGCACCGATTCCTACCGGGTCAAAGATGACAGGGAGGTTTCGCCGGTTTGCTTCCAGCCCGGCTTTTATCATAGCGGATTTAGTCGTTTCTTTCGGAGTTCCAATGTTTAAAAGAAGGCAGTCGGATAAGGCGGTTATCTCCGAAACCTCTTCCGGCTGGTCTGCCATAATGGGGGAGCCTCCGCAGGCTAATATGATATTTGCCACGTCTCCGGCTGTAACATAATTGGTGATACAGTGGATGACGGGCCGCTTTTCCCTGACCAGCCCGGTCAGAGAATGGTTCATCTTAAAGCTCATATCTGTTTCCCCCTATTCACTGATGAGCCGCTCAAAATAGGAAAAAAGCCCAAGGCGGCGCAGCATTGCCAGTAAGATTGCAGCCATAAGAGTTCCTGCCAGAGTACTCATGAAAAAAGGGGCTACAAAGAAGAACACAGCCACCTCCTTTCCCATGAGAACGGCGGCCACCGGATAGCAGAGCAGTCCTCCGATCAGCCCGGTACCAACCACTTCTCCAAGATAAGCAGGCAGAAGCTTCCTGGTTTTTTGAAACAGATAAGCACCAAGAAACGCACCGGCCATGCTTCCTGGAAAGGCAAGCAGGCTTCCGGTTCCCATGAGATTCCGTATAAGAGAAGTACAAAACGCCATGGAAACTCCATAGACAGGCCCTAAGAACACCCCAGCCATAACATTAGCCAGATGCTGTACCGGAAAGCATTTGGAAGCTCCCACCGGGATGGAAAAACCTGAGAGTGCAACGGTAAGAGCGGTCAGCATTCCGCTGATCACCAGCTTTTTCACCCGAACTCTTGAACCGGCAGAAGAGTTGCTATAAATTGTTGAAGATATTTGATCTTTCATGAAATTTCCTCCTGTTTATGTAATTTCGACCTAACAAGTAAGGTTGCGGATTGCAAATATCCGATTGGCTTACCGCAAAATATTATTCATCAAAAATATCCACGATCTCCCCATCTAAAATCCGGTTCATATTTTTCATGGCGCAGAAATTGCCGCACATGGAACAGGTATCTTCTTTTTCCGGTTTTGAAGCGGCACGGTAGCGTCTGGCCTTTTCCGGGTCAATGGCAAGCTGGAACATGGTTTCCCAATCCAACCGTTTTCTGGCATCGCTCATCTTATGATCCCATTCCTTAGCACCCCTGATGCCTTTTGCAATGTCAGCCGCATGAGCCGCGATCCGGGCCGCAATGATTCCTTCCTTCACATCTGCTTCATCCGGCAGCCTCAAATGTTCCGCAGGTGTCACATAACAGAGAAACGCTGCTCCGGCAGCAGCAGCCATTGCTCCGCCGATTGCTGCGGTAATATGGTCATATCCCGGTGCAATATCAGTGACTAGAGGTCCCAGAACATAAAAGGGTGCTCCCTTGCAGACCGTCTCCTGTATTTTCATATTGGCTGCAATCTGATCCAGGGGCATGTGGCCGGGACCTTCAATAATGATCTGTACATTCTTCTCCCAGGCCCTTCTCGTCAGCTCTCCAAGGGTCACCAGTTCCTCCACCTGGGAAATATCAGATGCATCTTCAATGCAGCCCGGCCGGCAGGCGTCCCCAAGGCTTAAGGTCACGTCATGCTTCTGGCAGATTTCCAGTATGCGGTCATAATGCTCATAAAAGGGATTCTCCTCCCCGGTCATTTCCATCCAGGCGAAGATGATAGACCCACCTCTTGAAACAATGTTAGTCAGCCGTTTTGCTTCTTTGAATCTTTTGGCGGTCTGTTTGTTGATCCCAACGTGAATGGTCATGAAATCCACCCCGTCTTCCGCGTGCATTTCCACGATCTTAATCCATTCCCCGGCGGTGATTTCCCGAAGCGGTTTGTGATAATAAACCACAGCATCGTAAATAGGAACCGTACCAATCATAGCCGGACATTCACCCGTCAGCTTTCTGCGGAATTTCCGGGTATCTCCAAAGGAACTTAAATCCATAATGGACTCTGCCCCCATGAGAACTGCGTCCTTTACTTTCTCAAGCTCCAGGTCCAGATCATTCAAATCCCTGGATGTTCCCAGATTCACATTGATCTTTGTTCTCAGCATGGAGCCGATCCCGCTGGGTTTTAAGCTGCTGTGATTCTTATTGGCTGGAATGGCGACTTTTCCTTCCGCTACCAGTTCCCGCAGCTTTTCGGGCTCCCATTGTTCGTGCTCAGCTACCGTCAACAGTTCCTTTGTCAGAATACCTTTTCTTGCGGCATCCATTTGTGTGGTGTAATTCATGTTTATTCCTCCTTCTTCTCGCGAACGGAGGGATTGTAAGGGCTTTTTGAAAAACAAGAAAAAGAGCCCATACCAACAGGTATAGGCTCGGAAATATGCAATCATCCCATATGAATCCCTACGTTGGCATTACCCAAATCAGGTTATAAAGGTCGAAGTTGATTACTTCCTCTCAGCCCGCCTACGAGCTCCCTCTTGTGGCACTAGTGTAGCATTCCCCTTCCTCCTTGTCAAGGAAAACATCCCTTACCAGCCATCAGCCGGAAATGGCGGACTTCATTTCCCTTACATAGTCGCAGACAGGCCCTACACAGTCTTTTCCATATTTTGCGGCAATTTTTACAATGGCGCTGCCCACAATGACGCCGTCCGCATGTTTGCTCATCTCCCTTGCCTGCTCCTGGGTGGAGATGCCAAAGCCGATGGCGCAGGGAATATCTTTTGCCTCCTTTACAAAGGAAATCATTTCGCCGATGTTGGTATTGATTTCCGATCTCACCCCGGTTACGCCCATGGAGGAAACGCAGTAGATAAATCCTTCTGAGTCAGATGCAATGGTCCGTATGCGCTCCCTGGAAGTGGGGGCGATGAGGGAAATCAGTTCGACCCCGTATTTTTTGCAGTAGGGCAGCAGTTCCTCCCTTTCTTCAAAAGGCATATCCGGTACGATCAGGGCGTCAATGCCGCACTCAGCCGCATTTTTTAAAAACCGTTCGCTTCCATACACGAAAACCGGATTGATATAAGTCATAAAGGCCAGAGGAACATCGGTTTTCTGGCGGATCCGTTTTACGGTTTCGAAAAGCCTATCCGTGGTAGTTCCTGAAGCCAAAGCCCGCATATCTGCTTCCTGGATCACGATCCCCTCTGCAATCGGGTCAGAAAAGGGGATTCCAAGCTCGATCAAATCCGCTCCGGCCTCGGCCATGGCAGGAACCAGCTCTTCCGTGGTGGCAAGGTCGGGATCTCCTGCCGTAATAAATGGGATAAATGCCTTTCCTCTTAAAAATACTTCTCTTATTCTACTCATAGATTTCAACCCCCTTGTAACGGGCAATGGCTGCCACATCCTTGTCGCCCCGCCCAGATAGATTAATGACAATGACCTCATCTTTTCCCATGGAAGGAGCGATCTTTCTGGCATAGGAGACGGCATGGGCGCTTTCTATTGCAGGAATGATCCCTTCCAGACGGGATAAGTATTCAAAGGCTTCCACAGCCTCCTGATCCGTAATGGAGACATAGCTGGCTCTTCCTGAGTCGTGGAGGGCTGCGTGCTCCGGCCCGATGCCGGGATAGTCAAGTCCTGCGGAGATGGAGAAAACAGGGGCGATCTGGCCGTACTCATCCTGGCAGAAATAGGACTTCATGCCGTGGAAGATTCCAAGAGAGCCGGTGGAAATCGTAGCCGCGTGCTTTCCTGTTTCAATGCCTTGCCCGGCTGCCTCACAGCCCACCAGCTTCACGGAAGCCTCGTTTACAAATTCATGGAAGATTCCCATGGCATTGCTTCCGCCTCCCACACAGGCGATCACCATATCAGGAAGCTTACCCTCTGCTTCCATAAGCTGAGAGCGGACCTCTTTTCCGATGATGCTCTGAAAATCCCTGACAATGGTGGGAAAGGGGTGAGGGCCCATGACAGAGCCTAAGACATAATGGGTGTCAGCCACCCGGTTGGTCCATTCCCTCATGGTTTCATTGACCGCATCCTTTAAGGTCTGGGTACCGCTTGTGACAGCGTGAACCTTTGTGCCCAATAATTCCATGCGGAATACGTTTAAAGCCTGACGGTCCGTATCCTCCTTGCCCATGAAAACTTCGCATTCCATTCCCATGAGAGCGGCGGCGGTAGCGGTAGCAACGCCATGCTGCCCGGCCCCTGTTTCAGCGATGACCCGGGTCTTTCCCATCTTTTTAGCAAGAAGGACCTGGCCCAGAGCATTGTTGATCTTATGGGAACCGGTGTGGTTTAGGTCCTCCCTCTTTAAATAAATCTTTGCGCCGCCTAAATCCTCCGTCATCCGCACCGCATAGTAGAGCAGAGATGGTCTTCCGGTATATTTTTTATGAAGATCTGAAAGCTCTGCTAAAAACTCCTTGTCATGGCTGTACTTCTCATAAGCTTCTTCCAGTTCATTTACTGCATTCATCAATGTTTCGGGGACAAATTGTCCGCCGTGCTGTCCGAATTTTCCTTTTGACATGGCTGTTCACTCCTTACTGTTTGTATGATCTCTTTTATTTTTTGCGGGTCCTTTTTGCCATCTGTTTCCACGGAACTGCTTAGATCCAGGCAAAAGGCCTTTGTTTTCATGGCCTGCCTGATGTTTGAGGAGTCTATGCCTCCTGCCAGGAACCAGGGCTTTTTTATGTCCGGTATCATGGACCAGTCAAAGGTCTTCCCGCTGCCGCCGTATAGTCCTTTGGTATAAGTATCAAAGAGCAGGAAATCTGCAGGAAGGTTTTCTGCCTCCTTCCTATCCTCTGCCTGACGGATCCGAATGGCTTTTATGACAGGAAATCCAGGGGCCAGGCAGCTTTTTAATTCCATCAAATAATCCCGGTCCTCATCACCGTGAAGCTGGATAAGGTCAATGATACCTTTCCCGGTAAGGGACAGGATATCCTCTATGGGGCTGTTTACGAAAACGCCCACTGCAGGTATCTCCGGCAGCATCAGATCCCTAAGTTCCTGTGCCTTCGTCCCTGTAAGACGGCGCTTTCCAGGGGCGAAAACAAAGCCTGCATAATCCGGCTTCCAGGTGTTTACTGCCAGAATATCCTCCCTTCGGGTCAGCCCGCATATTTTGATCTTTTTTCCTTTTGAATTCATTGCGCCGCCCTCTTAAAACCGTTTATGATTTCCTTCTTATCAGGGGAACGCATCAGGCTTTCCCCGATCAGAACGGCATTTACCCCGGCTTCTGACAGGAACCTGATGTCTGATTCTGTTTTGATTCCGCTTTCTGCCACGAAGAGCACATCAGTAGGGACCAGGCTCCTTAAGCGGAGGGAATTATTAAAATCCACCTCGAAGGTTTTTAAATTCCGGTTATTCACTCCGATGATCCTGGCTCCCGCCGAAAGGGCGGAGTGGATCTCCTCTTCGTCATGGGCCTCGACTAGGGCGCTTAAGCCAAGGCTTTGGCAAAGCCTTAGATCTTCTTTCAGGGCGTTTGTATCCAGGAGGGCACAGATAAGGAGAACCGCGGAGGCGCCTATGGCCTTTGCTTCGTAAATCTGATAAGGGTCCACTGTAAAATCTTTTCTGAGAAGGGGTATTTTCACCTCATGGCTGATTTCTGTCAGGTAATCGCTGCTTCCGAGGAAGTATTCCGGTTCCGTGAGAACGGAAATGGCATCCGCTCCTGCAGTTTCGTAATCCCTTGCGATCTCCAAATAGGGGAACTTGCTGGCTATTAGGCCCTTGGAAGGAGAGGCACGTTTTATCTCACAGATGAATGAAATGCCTGGAGAGGAGAGACTATGCTCAAAGGAAAGACTTATGTTCCTGGTTTTTTCCAAGGCTTCCAATGCCAGCTTTTCCATGGTCTTCATAGGGATTTTTTCTTTTGCTGCCGCCACCCGTTTTCTGGAGGAGGCAGCCAGGACATCAAGTATCATAAGATCACCTCGTTGGTCATCGTTACAAACTCCTCAAGCTTTATGGCGGCTTTTCCCGAATCAATGAGATGGGCTGCTTTTTCGATGCACTGGGAAATGGTACAGTCGTCGATACCCAGGTACAGGCTTAAGGCAGAGTTTAAGATGACGATATCCCGCTTTGGCCCGTGGAGCTTTCCGTTTAAGATATCCCTGGTGATCTGGGCATTTTCTGCAGGGGTGCCGCCCACCAGCTCCAAAAGGCTGCAGCGATTTAAGGAAAACTGCTCCGGTGTGATCTCATAGGGAGACAGTTCTCCGAAACGGATCTCGCATACGTGGCTGGGACCGGTGACCGTAGCTTCATCAAGCCCGTCATCTCCGCAGACCACCAGTCCCCGCTTGACACCAAGATTGCTTAATACCTGGGCCAGGGGATCTACCAGCTTCCGGTCATAGACCCCTAAAAGCTGCATGGTGGCTCCAGCCGGATTGGAGAGAGGGCCTAAGATATTAAAGATGGTCCGCACTCCAAGCTCTTTCCGCACAGGTCCGGCATATTTCATAGAGGAATGGTATGCCTGGGCAAAGAGGAAACACATGCCCGTTTTCTTTAATAAGATCCCCGACTGCTCTGCTGTAAGATTTAAATTCACTCCAAGGTGCTCCAATACATCGGCAGCCCCGCTTTTGCTGGAAACGCTGCGGTTGCCGTGCTTAGCCACCGGAACACCTCCTGCGGCCACCACAAATGCGCTGGTTGTGGAAATGTTAAAGGTCCCTGCCTCGTCGCCTCCGGTTCCCACGATATCAATGACAGGAAAGTCCGGTTCCAGCCTTAAGGCCTTTTCCCGCATGACTGTGGCACAGGCAGTGATCTCGTCAATGGTTTCGCCCTTCATCCGAAGACCTGTTAAAAATGCTGCCATCTGGGCTGGGGTGGTTTCCCCGCTCATGATTTCATTCATGACCTCTTTTGCTGCTTCAAAGCTTAAATCCTGTCCTGATATTACTTCATGGATTGCCTGCCTGATCATTTAATCTGCCTCCTTTATATGAATGGATAAGAAATTCTTAAGTATAGTCATTCCATCCGGGGTCAGGATGGATTCCGGATGGAACTGAAGTCCGTAAAGGGGATATTCCTTATGCTTTACCGCCATGATTTCCCCCATATCATCAGTCCCGATAACGGTCAGGCAATGAGGAAGAGAATCTTTTGCGGCAATAAGAGAGTGGTATCTTGCTGCCAGGATCTGTTTTGGAAGCCCGCGGAAGATGGGATCGGAAACATCGATGGCAAGAAGGCTCTGCTTTCCATGCATCAGCTTCTTTGCATGGGTGATCTCTGCCCCGAATACTTCACAGATTCCCTGGTGCCCCAGGCATACCCCAAGAATGGGGATTGTTCCAGAAAGCTTCTTTACCACGTCTTCGCACACTCCTGCGTCTTTTGGATAGCCGGGACCAGGGGAGAGGATAATGTGGCTGGGAGATAGCTCCCTTATTTCTTTCGCGGTCATCTCGTCATTACGTATGACTCTGATATCCGGATTAAGACTGCCAAACATCTGAACCAGGTTGTAGGAAAAGCTGTCATAATTATCGATCAATAGAATCATCAGTCATTTACCTCCCCAGCGGTTTCAATGGCCCGGATCACGGCTTTCGCCTTGTTTTCCGATTCTTCGTACTCCCGTTCCGGAACGCTGTCAGCCACGATGCCGCCACCCGCCTGAACGTATACCTTTCCCTGGCTCTTTACCGCCATGCGTATGGCGATGCAGGTGTCCATGTTTCCGGTAAGATCAATGTAACCCAGGGCCCCTCCATAAATGTCCCTTGGCTCTGTTTCCAGTTCTTCGATGATCTCACAGGCCCGGATTTTCGGAGCTCCGGAAAGAGTGCCTGCCGGAAGGACCGCCTCAATGGCATGGAAGGAATCCCGGTCAGGAGTAATGTCCGCCTCCACCTGGGAACAGATGTGCATGATTTTGGAATAGCGGTGGATCATTTGATAGCCTGTCACCTCTACCGTGGAAAATGCCGCGATTTTACCCAGATCATTTCTTCCCAAGTCCACCAGCATGTTGTGCTCTGCCAGTTCCTTTTCATCTGCCAGAAGCTCTTTGGAAAGCTGTTTGTCTTCCTCCTCGTTCATTCCCCTGGGTCTGGAGCCAGCTACCGGAAAGGTGGTGAGCCGTCCGTTCTTTAAACGGACCAGGGTTTCAGGGGAAGTGCTGATGATTTCCGTATCATCCATGTGAAGATAAACCATGTAGGGAGACGGATTGGTGGTTCTTAGGACCCGGTAGGCATTGAGAAGACTGTCCTGGTAATCACTTGTGAACTGTCTGGAAAGTACCGCCTGGAAAATGTCTCCGTCCACGATATATTTCTTTGCCCGCTCCACCATGGAACAGTATTCCTCTTTGGTCACATTGCAGCTGAAGTTTGGCCTGCTGGTGACTGCTGATTTTTTCAGCGGGATATTTTCTCCGATTATGGATGCAATGCTTTCCAGCTTTGTGCAGGCCTTCCCGTAATTTTCCATGATCCGGTCGGTTTTCATATTAACAACAAGGCTGATTTTCTGCTTTAAATGGTCGTAGGCTATGACCGTATCAAAAAGCATTAAGTCAAAGTCATTGCAAATCCCCTTTTTGATGGATAGGACCGGTTCCGCGTAGCCGATCATGCTGTAGGCAAAATACCCTACAAATCCTCCGGTAAAGGGGGGAAGTCCGGGAAGTCTTGGGGAACGGTAATCCTTTAAGATATTTCGCAGCACATCATAGGGCTCCCTGGTCCGGATCACCTGGTCGGCCTCCGGCTGGCTGTAATGATGTATCCTAGCAACATGATCTTTTAAAGTGACTTTAAGGACCGGGTCATAGCCAAGGAAGGAGTAACGTCCCCATTTTTCGCCTCCCTCAATGCTTTCAAGGAGATAATACCGGTTGCTTTTGGCTGCGATCTTTCGCAGCAGGGTAATTGGTGTGACAATGTCTGCAAAGATTTCCCTGCAGACCGGGATGACGGGATAGGAAGCGGCAAGCGCTTCGATTTCCTTACAGTCCGGCGTGATGTTCATGGTTTATTACGCTCCTTTCCTAGTTAGTATTCATCTTTTGCAGTAAGTGAACACCCTATAGCAGGCGGAAAGGAACATAAAAAAGGCCTCCGTCCCTCCTCCATACTGCTATGGATAAGAGGGACGAAAGCCTGAAAATTCGGTTCCGTGGTACCACCCTGATTGGAGAAGATAGACTTCTCCCGCTTTATAACACACTAACATGTGCCTCCCCTTGATAACGGATAGGAAACCCGTCGACATCTACTCCCGGTCATAAAACCGGTTTCAAGCCGCCCTCGCAAGTCCATTCGGACCAGACATCAACGCTTCCTCCCACCAACCGGAAGCTCTCTGTGCATGATGTTAAGATCTTACTTACTCCTGCTCAACAGTTTATCACTTTGATTTGTTACAGTATATGAGATTAAAAATAAAATG
>POVV01000395.1_pt1 | contig 29752 bp, 27 predicted proteins | sample 1560271 | NCBI WGS metagenome assembly POVV01 (sample SAMN08337232, study PRJNA429181) | Bioreactor metagenome, whole genome shotgun sequencing project. | biome: cows' rumen and soil; feature: anaerobic; isolation source: anaerobic chemostat enrichment culture, galacturonate as sole carbon... | reverse complement strand
ACAAGATTTGGCTGTTGAGTTTCATTATGTAAATGCCGATGGCGCTTTGCATGATTTACCGCAGCTTGCCGGCAAACTGGCTAAACAAAAGGTTGACCTCATTTTTGCCTGTTCTACCCCGGCTGCGCAGGCGGCTGTTGCTTTAGCAGGCAATATCCCGGTAGTTTTCACACCGGTCTTTGACCCGGTAGGTGCGGGACTGGTTAAAACCATGGACAAGCCGGGGGGAAAAGCCACGGGCATGGCAGGCATGGTTCCGGCTGCCGCCAAAGCGGCGTTTATCCGTGAGCTTTTGCCGTCAGCTAACAACATCGGCATTTTATATCACAGCGGCGACAGCAATGCCCTGCTGGAGATAAGTAATTTTAAACAAGCGGCAGCAGGTCTGTTTACCCTTGTTGAACTGCCTGCAGACAAAGCTGAGGATTTGTCGGTATTGGCAGATCGACTGCCGCCAAACCTGGATGCTCTGTTTCTCCCCATTGGGCGGGTCATCGAAGAAAATTTCGCCAGTGTAGCCTACTATGCCGAAGCGGCAAACCTGCCAATCATTACTTCCCATGCCCCCAATGTGCCAGCAGGAGCATTAGGAGCGCTTGTGGCCAACTACTTCGAACTGGGACGCGCTTGTGGTGCCCAGGCAGCACAAATTCTTGCCGGGGCTGAACCTGGCAATATTCCTGTCGGTATTGTTGAACATCCCGAAATTCAACTGAATACCTTCGTGGCAGCCAATCTGGGAATTGAACTGTCTCCGTCACTGCTGGTCAAAGCGAAAGAAGTGTTTGAGTAATTCTTAATTTGGAGTGAACTACATGCTATTAACCCGGCAATCTGTTGAACTTTTAGCGCCTGTCGGCACTTGGGAAGTATTAGAAGCGGCAATTACAGCCGGCGCCGATGCCGTATATCTTGGCGGCAAACGCTTTAACATGCGCCTGCACCGGACTGATACCAATTTTGATGATAAAAAACTGACCCAGGCCATTACCTACGCTCACGCCCGTAACGTCCGTCTATATGTTACTGTCAATAACCTTATCAGCGAACGGGAAATCCCCGGTGTGCGCGATTATCTCAAATTTTTAAATGAAATCCAGCCAGATGCACTGATTATCCAAGATCTGGCCATCCTGGAACTGGCGCGGGAAATCAACCTTACTGTTCCCCTGCACGCTTCAGTTATGATGAATACTCATAATGAACATACCATAAAAGCGCTTATGGACTATGGCATTACCCGGGTGGTAACCAACCGTGAATTGACATTGTCCCAGCTCTCGCTGCTCAGGGAGCGTACCGGCGTTGAACTGGAATATTTCATTCATGGCGACATGTGCGCAGCTCACAGCGGTCAGTGCTTCCACTCCGGTGTAGTATTCGGCCAAAGCTCCAACCGCGGCCGCTGCCTGAAACCCTGCCGCTGGCCCTACCAGCTTGTCGATACCCTTACCGGTCAGGCTGTGGCCGCAAAAGACCCCGGACCGTATAAATTAGCACTTAAGGATATGTGCATGTACACGGCTTTACCGCAGCTGATTCAATCTGGTGTCTGCTCCTTCAAAATTGAAGGCCGCATGCGTACAGCCGATTTTGTCAGCCGGATTGTAAGGCTATACCGCAAAGCCCTTGACCGCTATATTGCCGACCCCAATGGCTACACCTTTGATGCCACAGACTGGCAAGAACTTTATGAATACCGTTCCCGTGACTTTTCAACCTGTTATGCGCTTGGCAATCCAGGTGCCAGCTCTATTGGCTATACCGGCGAACGCGAGCCCCGCTTTTTCAGTCAGGCAGTCAAAGAAGCCGGTGTCACCGGCAGTGCGGCTGTCCTGGTACCAAATACCGGGTCGGACAATCCGTCCCAGCGGCAGCGTCCTGCTCTTGCCGTGCGGGTGGCTGACCTTGCTTCACTAACCAGCGCCTTTGCTAATGGTGCCGATATTGCCTATATTGGCGGTGAGGCTTTTGCTCCCGGTAAGCCGTGGAGTTTAGAGGATATAAAAACTGCTGTTAAACTGGCTGATGACCGGCAAGCGCAGGTTATTGTCACTACGCCGCGCATTACCATGGAACGGGAAGCCGGCGAGCTTGAGCAATTATTTGACGGTTTGAAAACCTTAAAGCCACATGGCCTGATGGTTTCCAATAGCGGCATGCTGCGCCTGGCAAAACAGACCTCCGGCCTGTCAATCCAGACTGATTTTTCATTTAATCTCTTCAATCACCTTACCGCCGCCTGGCTCAAAGACAACGGCGCCACCAAAGCAACGATCTCCCTGGAAGCCACTTATGAACAAATTACCGAACTGGCCAAGCACAGCCCCTTGCCGCTGGAAATGATTGTTCATGGCGCCATTGAGGCCATGGTGCTGGATCACTGTATACCGTCAGCCATTATGGCCGGCACTGCCTCCCATCCCTGCCATGACCTGTGCTCCAACCGGCACTACTCTCTCTTAGACAGTGCCGGCGAACGGCATGACATTAAGATTGATCAATACTGCCGCAACCATATTCTCTTTGCCAAAGATTTGTGCCTGCTTCCCCACCTGGCTGCACTTATGCAGGCAGGCATCGTCAATTACCGGATTGAAGGCCAGCATTACAGCCCCGAACTTGTCGGCCTAATTACAGCTGCCTATCGCGCAGAACTTGACAAACTGGCTGCTGGTGATACCTATGTGTTTGACAAAACAATTATTGACAGAATTGCCGGCCCGCGACAGTTGGGTATCGGGGCTTTCCGCTATCGCGTATCACGCTAGACTGTTGGCTAAAATTTGCTGCTGAGGCTGAAAGGATGAAAATATGACTACGATAAACCAGGAGCAATACTTAGGACCTGATGAAATCCTTCGAAAAAAGAAGGAGTACATGATCCCTTGCGTTTACCATTTTTATGCCCAACCGATGCAGTTAGTTAAAGGGGAAATGCAATACCTGTATGACCATACCGGCAAACAATATCTTGACTGCTTTGCCGGAGTATCTGTGGTTAACTGCGGCCATTGCCACCCGGAGATTACCAAAGCCGTCTGTGATCAGGTGATGACCCTGCAGCATACCTGCACCATATATCTTACCGAGAATATTGTTAATTTGGCGCAGCGCCTGTCCAAAATTACCCCCGGTCGCCTCCAGAAAACCTTTTTCTGTTCCAGCGGCACCGAGGCCAATGAGGGCGCTGCCCTGCTAGCATCAATCTATACCGGTAAACAGGAATTTATCAGCCTGCGTCAAGGCCTGCACGGCCGTACCAAACTGACCATGAGCCTGACCGGTTTGTCGATGTGGCGTACCGATACCAGCCCGGTTGGCGGCATCAGCTTTGCGCCCAATGCCTACTGCTACCGCTGTCCTTATGGCAAACGCCATCCTGAATGTGACCTGGCTTGCGCCAATGAACTTGAAACAATAATTAAAACCACCACCGCCGGCCAGGTTGCCGCCTTTATCGCCGAACCCATTCAGGGCAATGGCGGTATCATTACCCCGCCGCCCGCTTATTTTAAACGGATCAAAGAGATTCTGGACAAATACAACATTCTCCTAATCATTGATGAAATCCAGACCGGCTTTGGCCGTACCGGCAAGATGTTTGGGATTGAACATTACGGTGTGGAACCGGACATTATGACGATGGCCAAGGCCTTAGGCAATGGCACACCTGTCGGCGCCTTTACTGCCCGTCCTGAAATAGCCGACACCTATACCCGCCCCGGCGCTTCAACCCTTGGTGGCAATCCGGTCACTTCGGCCGCTGCTCTGGCAACCCTGGAGGTGCTTACCAAGAACAACCTGGCCGCACAGGCGGCTCTGCTTGGCGAATATCTCAAACAAGGTCTGACTGAATTACAAAAAAAGCATCCCCTTATCGGCGATATTCGCGGCCATGGCCTCATGCTCGGAGCGGAAATAGTCAAACCGGACAAGTCGCCGGCAACCGAACAGCTTGACCGCATGTTGGAAGAGATGAAAAACCGCGGTTTCCTTATTGGTAAAAACGGCCCTGACCGCAATGTAATGGCTTTTCAGCCGCCACTGGTTATTACCCGTGATGATCTGGATAATTTGTTGAATAATTTGGCTGATGTACTAGCCACAATGGATTAATCCTATTAAAATTAAGGTTATTCTCACATTGCCCGCACTTCGGAAAGCTTTCCGGGTGCGGGCTCTTTTTATAGCAAAAACTGTGTTCCTGAGGTAAATAAGTATAAGCTAAGCAATATCTATTCATGCTATAGCTAACAAAATTGTCTTGTTAAACAGGGAGGGTTCTGTATTTGAATATCGTCGTTTGTATCAAACAAGTTCCCGGCACCACCGAGGTGGAGGTAGACAAAGAAACAGGTGTCCTGAAACGTGAAGGGGTAGATTCCAAGATGAACCCTTACGATTTATATGCTGTCGAAACAGCCCTGCGGCTTAAGGAGCAGCATAACGCCGTGATTAAAGCAGTAAGCATGGGCCCCCCTCAGGCGTCTGTAATTATTCAGGAAGCCTTTATGATGGGCGTTGATGAAGGAATTTTACTGACAGACAGAAAATTTGGCGGTGCCGATGTGTTGGCAACATCGTACACCTTAGCACAGGGTCTTAGAAAAATGGGTGATATTGACCTCATCATTTGCGGCAAACAAACTACCGATGGGGATACCGCCCAGGTCGGTCCGGAGCTGGCTGAATTTTTGGGTATTCCCCATGTGGCTTATGTACGACGGATCGTAGAAGTCAAACAACACTCTATTATCGTAGAAATGGATATGACCAATACCGTGGAAACTGTTGAAGTATTATTCCCCTGCCTGATAACCGTTGAAAAAGAAATTTTTCAACCCCGCCTCCCCTCTTTTAAATTAAAGCTACAAACTAAAGATAAGGAGATAGCCTTCTTCGGGTTGAAAGATTTTACCGACCAGGACGAATTAAAATACGGCCTCAATGGCTCACCGACAAGGGTGCTGCGGATTTTTACACCTGAGTCAAACATTGACAGGCCTTCTTCGGGTTGAAAGATTTTACCGACCAGGACGAATTAAAATACGGCCTCAATGGCTCACCGACAAGGGTGCTGCGGATTTTTACACCTGAGTCAAACATTGACAGGGAAATCTGGCGCGGCAACGCTGATGAACTGGCAGGCAAAATGGCAGCAAAATTGCAAGCATGTAAGCTGGTGTAAGGAGGACGGCTATGTCCAAAATTATAATTAGACAAGACTTAGTAACCAATCCCGATGATTTAATTAAAATCTGTCCATTTGGCGCAATTGAGTATGACAACAACTATCTGTCCATTAATGCGGCTTGTAAGATGTGTAATATTTGTGTCAAAACAGGTCCTCAGGGGGTATTTTCCTGCTTTGAGGAAAAAGTTGAGGAAATTGACAAAAGTCTCTGGCGCGGTATTTCCGTCTACGTTGACCATCATCACGGCCACATTCATCCGGTCACCTATGAATTGATTGGCAAAGCCAAAGAACTGGCTGCCAAAATCAAGCACCCGGTGTATTGTTTATTTATTGGCCGCGATATTAGCCAGACTGCTCACAGCCTGCTGGCCTATGGTGTTGATGATGTTTTGGTTTACGATAACCCGGAATTAGAGGATTTCAGAATTGAACCCCATACTGCTGTCTTCGAGGATTTCATCAACAGGCAGAAACCCAGCATTATCTTAGTTGGCAGTACTAATCTCGGCCGGTCCCTGGCTCCCAGGGTGGCAGCCCGTTTTGGTACAGGCTTAACAGCCGATTGCACCATCCTGGATGTGGATGAGGATACGAATTTAGCCCAAATACGTCCGGCTTTTGGCGGCAATATTATGGCCCATATTTATACTCCTAACCATCGCCCGCAATTTGCGACAGTGCGTTATAAGGTTTTTTCCGCACCGCAAAAAATCTCTCAGCCAACCGGCAAAGTTACGTCCTGCGACATAGCAAACCAGGCACTGCAATCACGCATCCGGGTTCTGAGCACAAAAGATAAAGAAAAAGTTCGCAGTGTGGAAGATGCTGAAATTATTGTTGTTGCCGGCAGAGCCGTAAAAAACCAGAAAGATCTGGATATTATTAACAGGCTGGCAGAACAATTAGGGGGAATGGTTGCCGTAACCAGACCGCTTATTGAGGCTGGGCTGGCTGATGCCAGACTACAAATCGGGTTAAGCGGCAGAACCGTAAAGCCCAAGCTGCTTATCGCCTGCGGCGTATCCGGTGCTATCCAGTTTGTTGCCGGAATGGACAAGGCGGATATGATTTTTGCCATAAATAATGATGATAATGCTCCGATTTTTAACATTGCCCACTACGGGATTGTAGGTGATGTTTTCGAAATCGTACCAAGATTAATGGAACTGCTTGACCAATCCCGCCAAATGTAAAATCTCATAATTAGGAGCTGGTGGTGTGTCCTATAAAAAAATTGATCAACAAGACATTGACTTTTTGGTATCACTGTGCGGCACGCGCGTGCTTGCCGGACAAGATGTGCCGGAAACCTACAGCCGCGACGAATTAAGTATGATAAGAAACTATCCTGAAGTAGTTGTCGAAGTATTAACTACTGAGGAAGTAGCAAAAATAATGAAATATGCTTACGACAATACTATTCCGGTTACTCCCCGCGGCCAGGGAACCGGCCTTGTCGGTGGCTCGGTTGCCTTACATGGGGGAATCATGATCAGCACCGTGCGAATGAATAAAATTCTCGAGCTTGATGATGAAAACCTGACAATAACGGTACAACCGGGTGTCCTGCTCATGGAACTGGCAGCCTATGTCGAAAAACACGATTTCTTTTATCCGCCTGATCCTGGTGAAAAAAGCGCAACCATCGGCGGCAATATCAGCACCAATGCCGGTGGTATGCGTGCTGTCAAATACGGTGTCACCAGGGATTATGTGCGTGGGCTGGAGGTTGTACTGCCCCATGGCGAAGTCATTAATCTCGGCGGCAAGAATGTAAAAAACAGTTCCGGTTATAGCCTGAAAGATCTTATTGTTGGTTCTGAAGGAACGCTGGGCTTTGTAACTAAAGCTATTTTACGTCTGCTGCCGCTGCCCAAAAAAGCCTTGAGCCTGTTAATCCCTTTCCCTGATCTTGGTCAAGCTATCGAAACCGTGCCGAAAATAATCAAGGCAAAATCTATCCCAACCGCTGTCGAATTCATGGAACGCGAGGTCATTCTCGCAGCAGAAGAATTTTTGGGTAAAAAATTTCCTGATACTTCAGCTGACGCTTATTTACTCCTTACCTTTGACGGCAATAGTACCGAAGAACTGGAAAAGGCGTATGAGCGGATTGCTCATATTTGTTTGGATTCAGGCGCCTTTGATGTCTTGATTTCCAATACACCTGAAAGGCAGCAATCTATCTGGTCGGCCAGAGGCGCTTTCCTCGAAGCCATCAAGGCCTCTACCACCGAAATGGATGAATGCGACGTAGTTGTACCCCGCAACAAAATTGCAGAGTTCGTAAAATTCGCCCGCAGTTTACAAGACAAGCTGGGAGTCCGGATTCAAAGCTTTGGTCATGCCGGTGACGGCAACCTGCATATCTATGTACTGCGGGACAAGCTGGCGCAAGCAACCTGGGAAACCAAACTGGCGGAAAGCATGCAGGCAATGTATGCCAAAGCAACAGAGCTAGGCGGGCAAGTATCGGGTGAACATGGCATCGGCCATGCGAAACAACCCTACTTAGCCTGCTCGTTAGAGGCTGAACACGTTGGCTTGTTTCGGAGTATAAAACAAACCTTTGACCCTAAAAACATATTAAATCCGGGTAAAGTTTGCTAATGCTGTATTAGCCGCGCATAACCCGCAGCTTGCCGGCACTTTTCCGGGTGCGGGCATCTTTCGGCCCTGCTGCCGGCATTACCGTTATATGACGCCGCCGTTCACCGGTTAAACGCACAACATGTGCCGTACACATAGTAAGGGCAAACAACGCCCAGAAACCGGCAAAAAATTGTCCGGCAGCGGATTCCATAAATACCGGCAGTTGAGTGGCAAACAGCATTAGCATGGCACTAAGAGCAATCAGGCATAATGATGAGCCGAATTTGCCGGTTTTAGCCTTTAATCTTTTCATACCGCTGACTCCTCCCATCAGATTGACTACAAAATGAATGTCAGTATACTATTGAAATATATGAAAGTGATTGAGTGAGTATGTGCAATAATAAAACAGCCGGCTTGACTTCACCAGTCTGCCGGCTGTTTATTATTGCACATACTTTATTCGTTTTTCACCCGTACATAGGTAGGTACTGAATAGGCGAAAATCTTTTTATCCACTTCAATATTGGCGTAAGCATAAAGTATTACTCTGTCTGAAACCCGCTGTACACAGCCGCCCAGAACATAGCATACTCCATTTAAAAAATCGCTCATACGCTGTTGGGTAGCGGCATCTACCTGCTGGTAGTTGACCACAACAGCAATATTCGTTTTGAGATAATCGGCATATGCCTGCACATCGTCAAAGCTTGTTGGCAAATCCACATATAATTTCAGTTGTCCCGGTTGTTGAGTATGTACTTTAAGCTTGGGACGACGTTCGGTTTCCTGTACCGCCATTTCTTTTGCCCCGGCAGACACTTCTGATTTTCCCGGTGCTGCTGTTTCTTCTTCCAGCGGTATCAAAAAGTTAGTCAATTTATCAATTAATCCAAGCGCCACCGTTCAACGCCTCCCTAGATACTTATCTCAAATCTTCAAGATTTTCTAGGAAAGTATTCGACATACTTTATGCTAATTCCTGCCAGACTGCGGCGAAATTTTGTGTTACAGGTAAAATAGGGTGAAATCTCCCAATATGGTAGGACTGTGGCACTAAAGCAAAGACAAAGTTCCCGATAATAACCTAAAAAACTGTTACGCTTTCTAGTATTGCCATGCTTTTAAATAGGTATATCTAGAATATTTGCCGACATTCTTCGCACCCGACACCATGGCTGAGCACTTGCTCATCCCGGCTGGCATCCCGGTATACTGTCACGCCTTTACACCCCTGATCATAGGCTGCAAAAAATACCCTGGCAACGTCTTCACAGGTAGCGTCCTTGGGCAGATTTACCGTTTTGGAAACACCATTATCGGTGTATGCCTGAGCTGCAGCCAATTGGGCTACATGCCATGCAGGCTCAATTTCATGGGCGGTAGCCAGCACACGCTTCACTCTGTCAGGCAGTGCCAGGCCGGCCACACTTCCCGCCAGGGCTATTTGCTCATTAACTGCTTGTGTCAGCAGCCCCTGCTGCCTGAGGTAATTAACAGCCACCGGATTTACACTGGTAATCAACCTGCCGTCAAGAACTCTCCGGGTCAGGGCCAGGGCAAACAGTGGTTCTATACCGCTTGAACAGCCTGCAATTATACTGATGGTTCCTGTCGGCGCAATGGTGGTTACTGTAGCATTACGCATATGCTCATAACCCTGCCGGGGGTAAATACTATCAGCAAAAGCGGGAAAACTGCCTCGCTCCCGTCCCAGTTCGGCTGACATGGCTCTCGCCTCAGTTGTAACTGCCTGCATAATATCCTTGGTTAATTGGACTGCTTCCTGACTGGCATAGGGCAAATCAAGCAAAATAAACAGTTCGGCCAATCCCATAATTCCTAACCCAATTTTCCGGGTTTTCCTGGTGGCTTCCGTCACTTCCGGCAGCGGATAACTGTTGATATCGATGACATTATTCAAAAACCGGACTGCCAGTCTAACAGTCCGGGTCAGTTTATGTTTATCAAGGCTAACTCTCTGCCCCTTATTTGCTGTTAGCAGCCGGGTAAGGTTGATTGAACCTAACACACACGATTCATATGGCAGCAGCGGCTGCTCGGAGCAGGGATTAGGAGACTCAAATAAGCCCAAAGCAGGCGTAGGGTTAGCTTTATTGACAATATCTAAAAAAAACAGTCCGGGCTCGCCGGTCTCCCAGGCCATCTGTACCAGCAAGTCAAATATTTCCCGGGCAGGCACAGTCCGGACCGGAGTATGATTTTGGGGATTTATCAACTCGAAATCAGCCTGCTGTTTAACAGCTTCCATGAAAGCGTCGGTTATACCTACCGACAGGTTAAAGTTATTGAGTACATCATGCCGGCGTTTAGCAGTAATAAAAGTAAAAATATCAGGGTGGTCCACCCGCAATACCGCCATATTGGCACCACGCCTGGCAGCCCCCTGTTTAACAACCTGTGTAGCCAAATCATAGATATGCATAAAAGATACCGGGCCGCTTGCGGCTCCACCGGTTGCTCCTACCCGGGCGCCTTCCGGGCGCAGGCGGGAAAAGGAAAAACCGGTGCCGCCACCGCTCTGATGAATGAGGGCAGTATGTTTCAGAGTATCAAAAATACCGGCTAAGGAATCTTCTATTGGTAAAACAAAACAAGCAGCTAACTGGGCCTTGGGCTTTCCCGCATTGATAAGTGCAGGAGAATTGGGGAGAAACGTCCCGGAAGCCAGCAGCTCATAATATGCCTGGGCTGCCTGGGCGGCATTTTGCCCATAGCCGGCTTCAGCACCGGCTATGTAATCAGCCACCCGGCGAAATAAGAGTTCGGGGGTTTCATCTTCGCGCAGGTATCTGGCGCGAAGTACTGTTTCAGCTTCAGGTGATAACAATATCATGGTTACCCCTCCCGCTTGTCATTGTGAATACAGTAAAGTGTACCTTGCTTAAGCCTCTTTTTTCCGCTCGCGTCCGCGGGCATGTCTGTCCAGGGTTGCTTTGCGCAGCCGGATGCTTTGTGGAGTGACTTCCACAAGTTCATCATCATTAATATATTCAAGCGCCTGCTCCAGGCTGAAAATGCGCGCCGGAGCCAGCCGGACAGCATCATCAGAGCCACTGGCCCGCATGTTGGTAACATGTTTTTTCTTGCAGGGATTAACATCCATATCCATTTCCCGGGCATTTTCGCCAACGATCATGCCCTGGTATACGGCTTGCCCCGGAATAACAAACATAATGCCTCTGTCCTGAATGCTATTGATGCCATAACCACTGGTTTCACCAGCCTCAAACGCCACTAAAGCCCCACGGGTACGGCCGGGAATATCGCCTTTATAGGGTACATAGCCATGAAACACATGGTGCATAATGCCATTGCCCTTAGTATTGGTCAAAAACTCTGACCTAAAACCAATCAGCCCGCGCGCCGGAACAATAAATTCCATCCGCAGGTAACCGGCCAGTTCCACCATATTGACAAGTTCTGCCCGGCGGGTTCCCAGAGATTCCATAACTGCACCCATAAATTCCTGCGGTACGTCAATTGTCAAAAATTCCATCGGCTCGCAGCGCTGTCCGTTAATCTGCTTATAAATTACCTGGGGTTTGCCGATTTGCAGTTCATAGCCTTCGCGGCGCATGGTTTCGATAAGAATGGATAAATGCAATTCGCCCCGGCCGGCAACTTCAAAAGCGTCCGGGCTGTCGGTTTCGATAACCCTCAGGCTAACATTGGTTTGCGCCTCGCGGAACAGACGGTCCCTAATATGGCGGGAGGTAACATACTGACCTTCCCTCCCGGCAAACGGGCTGGTATTAACCGCAAACAGCATCGCCAAAGTCGGTTCATCAATCCTGATGGTCGGTAAGGCTTCCGGATTTTCGGTATCGGCCACAGTGTCACCAATATTGACCGTTTCCAAGCCAATCATGGCAATGATATCACCCAAGGCCGCTTCCTTAACCTCGGTACGCTTTAAGCCCTCATATATATATAGTTTACCGATTTTGGCCTTTTCCTGAGTCTCACCGGTCAGAACAGTAACATTTTGTCCGGACACAATACGCCCCCGCACAACCCGGCCAATGGCAATCCGCCCGACATAATCGTCATAATCGAGGGTGGTTATCATGACCTGCAGCGGACCGTCAATTTCGCCCTGCGGTGCAGGTATGGTTCTCTCAATACATTCAAACAAAGGCAGCAGGTTGTCGCTTTCGTCGGCCATTTCCATTTTTGCAATACCTGACCTGGCAGTAGCGTAGACAACCGGGAAATCAAGCTGCTCATCATCGGCCTCAAGCTCAATAAACAGTTCTAAAACCTCATCAACAACATCCTCCACCCTTTGATCCGGGCGGTCGATTTTATTTATAACCACAATGGGTTTCAATTTTTGTTCCAATGCTTTTCTCAACACATATTTAGTCTGAGGCATAGGTCCTTCAAAGGCGTCAACCAAGAGCAGCACACCATCAACCATGTTGAGAACCCGCTCCACTTCGCCGCCAAAATCGGCGTGACCCGGAGTGTCAACAATATTAATTTTGGTATTGTTATACATTACCGCCGTGTTTTTAGACAGGATAGTAATGCCGCGTTCCCGCTCAATGTCGTTAGAGTCCATAACGCGTTCGGCTACATGTTCATTGGCGCGGAAAACGCCGCTTTGTTTAAGCATAGCATCGACCAAAGTGGTTTTACCATGGTCAACATGGGCAATAATTGCAATATTACGTAAGTCGTTTCGTTCCATATATAATGCTTGTCCTCCCTAAATAAACAGAAGGATGCATTTAGCTGCACCCTTCTGTAGTGTAATGCACAATTCACTATATTATACCAACCAGCAAATGTCAAATAAAAATTATCATATCACGACCATAAATCACTGAGTGTCTTTTTAACAAAAGTCCGGATTTTCTCAACACGCTTAAGCACTGCCTGAAGATTGGCGGAATTGGCAGCCACTAGGTCTTCGAGTCTGCGCCGGAAGTCGGCGTATTCTTTTTCCATTTCCTCGAGCTGATCTCTAAGCTGCTGAACAGCTGGCTCAACCGTCGTAATCGCCGAAGGCTCAATGTTCCAGGTCCGTCCGTCAATCTGGGCAGCATCACCATATTTCGGAATATATGTCGCTATGCCAAACTCTTCATTAATCATTTTGCCAAAAGGTTCTGACCGGTCCTCTTCACCATGCACAATAAAAATATTAGCCGGTTTTGTTGTAAAATTTTTCAGCCAGGAAGTCAGTTGGCTCTGATCGGCGTGAGCCGAAAAACCTTCCATATTATGAATTTCCGCTCTAACACTGATTTCCTCACCCATAATCTTAACTTTTCTGGCACCGTCCAGTATCCGGCGTCCCAAACTGCCCTGCGACTGATAGCCGACAAACAATATAGTGCTTTCCGGCCGCCATAGGTTGTGTTTTAAGTGATGAAGAATACGCCCGGCATCGGCCATACCGCTGGCCGATATAATGATGGCCGGTTTATCCAGACTATTAATGGCCTTGGACTCCTCAGCCGTTTTGGTGTAAACCAGCTGCGGCAGGCGCAGCGGCTGCTCCTGATCGCCATACATCAGATCATAGGCTTCTTTATCATACTCTTGTGAGTTTTTCAAAAATACATTGGTTGCCGCTATCGCCAGCGGACTGTCCACAAAGATGGGAATTTCCGGTATCGAACCTGCTTTAAACAACTTATACAAATGATACAGCAGGGTTTGGGTGCGGCCAACAGCAAAGGACGGAATAACCAGATTGCCGCCTTTGGCTGCGGTATCATTAACATACTTGGCTAACAGCTCAATGGGGTCGCCAGGCTCATGCTGCCGGCCGCCGTAAGTAGATTCAAGAACAATATAATCGGCTGATTCAATGATGGCCGGGTCTTTAATAATCGGCTGATCAGGCTGCCCCATATCACCGGAAAACAAAATTTTGGCGGTTTGACCATTTTCCGTTCCCCATACCTCAATCATGGAAGAACCTAAGATATGGCCGGCATCCCTGAATTGAATGGTAACCTCCTCAGACAGTGTCAGCTTAGTATCATAGGCTGCGGGTGAAAACTGATTGAGGCAAGCATAAGCATCTGCTACCGTATACAAGGGTTCTACCGGTTTGCGTCCGGCACGCTGCCCTTTTCTATTGGCAATTTCCGCATCAAATTCCTGAATATGAGCACTATCAGGCAACATAATGCTGCATAGTTCGGCAGTTGCTTTCGTAGCGTAAATAGGCCCTTTAAAGCCTGAGTTGCACAATTTGGGCAAAAGCCCGCTGTGATCAATGTGCGCATGAGTTAAAAACACAGCGTCAATCTCGGCCGGGTTATATAAAAAATCCCGTCTATTTAGTGCCATAATGGCTTTTGACCCCTGAAACAGGCCGCAGTCAATCAAAAACTTTTTCTGACCGATTTCCAAAAGGTACGAGGAACCTGTTACCATTCCAGCGGCTCCCAAAAAAGTTAAACGCATAGCTTTGTCTCCTTTTCAGCATTTTGTTACTGTGTATAATATTCTAAATTCAATACCCTTGCCTGCTTTCCCTGCAAAAATAATAAAAACCGGGGCATTTTGCTCCCGGTTAAAAACTTCTGCTATACCCTTGTCTTAGCCTTCCCCTAATACCCGTACCTCCGGATGCAGGGAAATACCAAACTGTTGATAGACACGATCCTGAACTTTACTGATAAGTGACAGCACATCCCGGGCTGTCGCACCACCGGCGTTAATAATAAACCCCGCATGTTTGGTTGAAACCTGTGCGCCACCGACACGGGCACCTTTGAGGCCGGCCTGCTCAATCAGGGTACCGGCAAAATACCCCGGCGGCCGCTTAAAGGTGCTGCCGGCACTGGGCATATCAATCGGTTGTTTGCTGTGCCGTTTGTTTGTATAATCCTCAATACGAACCTGAATAGAGCTATCCTCACCGGCAGACAAAGCCAGTTCAACCTCGCAGACAAGGCAGCCGTTTTCCTGAAAAACACTGTGCCGGTAACCAAAAAGCAGTTCTTCCCGGACAAACCGTTGCCGTTTGCCATTGGCGCATACCGCAGTGACAGCCTGCACCACCTGACTCATATCGCCTTCATAGGCTCCGGCATTCATGAATACCGCACCGCCAATACTGCCGGGAATACCAATGGCAAACTCAAAGCCTGTGAGTTTGGATTTGGCGGCATATTGCGATACCTCTGAGAGCAACGCACCGGCTCCGGCAAACACAGTCGTGCCGTTATGCCGGATATACCCCATTTCAGCGCCAAATTTAATAACCAGACCGCGAATGCCCCGGTCCAGCACCAATACATTAGAACCATTCCCCAACACAGTGACAGGTACAGTACAAGCTTCAGCAAGTGCAAGCACCTCCGCCACTTCCACCGGTGAAGCCGGCAGCACTAAAAAATCAGCCGGACCGCCAATTTGAAACGTGGTGTGTTTGGACAACGGTTCATTAACCAGCAGCCTTTCCGGGGGAATAGCTTTTTTTAATTCGGCAGCAAAGTCTACCGGCATGGTAACCATGTTCTCATTCTTTGCCAAATATATCCATTCCTTCGGCGACCGCATCGCCAATTATTTTGTATATGTCAGCCGCAATCTGCTGAAAACGCATGTGAGAATGAATGAAGTCTCTGGCTTTGGGATTAAGGACAATCATTTCATACATTTTCTGCAGTTCCTGAGACTTCTCTTTATCTTCAGGATGACCGGCCATTAAGTCATATTCGGCAGCCAGCTTTTTCTTGAAAAAATCCTGTACCATGGTTTTGCTTGCTGCGTCATTGTCAAGATTTTGCTTGGCAAGTAAAAACGCCTTGTACTCGTCAGAGTTTCTCAACGCCCGCCCCAAATCATGGGCTTTGTCATGCACACTCATGAAAATACCTCCAGTACACCATCTATTTTATGCATTATTTGTACTCTTTATACACTGAAATCTTTTTTCAATAATTTTTGGTAAAACACCTGCATCGTTTTGGCATCTTTAGCCTGAGTGCCGGCAGACTCGCAGATAATCCGAGGTGTATACCCTCTGTCAGCAATGACTGCCAGGAGTGGCTCATGCGGCGGACCGAAAGGATCACCAAAACTCCAGTGACGTTTCTCACCGCCTTTGGTGAATTCAATCGGGCTGAAATGAATATGCAGTTGTTTGGCCGCTTCTTCTCCCAGTACTTCGCCGATTTTATCAAACACAGCGGCAAACTCCTGGCTGGTGGTATACTGACCGCCGGTCACGGCATGTAAATGGCCAAAATCGACAGCAGGACGCACCCATTCGGCCATTTTGCATAACTCAAGCACTTCGTCAAGTGAGCCCAGCTGATTTTGTTTGCCCATCGTCTCCGGCAAGAGGTTCGGGCCTGCCAAGCCTGCCTGCTCAGCCTGCTCCAAAACCTTGGCAAATGAGCGTTTGGCGCGTTCTAATGCCTGGCGCCGGTCAATACCTTTGCCGGAGCCACCGATATGAAAAACAATCCTGTCTGCGCCCATCCATTTTGCAACCTCAAGCGAACGGAGAAAATGGCGTTCCGTATTGCTGGCAGTGGCTTCATCCTCGGTAGCTAAACTTATATAGTAAGGCGCATGGATGCTAAGTTTAACCCCATAACGGGCAGCCTCCTGCCCTACCAGTTCGGCAGTCGACTGCTTAATGTTAACACCGCGGCTGCATTGATATTCATAAGCGTTAAGCGTAAGACCTGCCAGCCATTTAGGCATGTCGGCCGAGGACTTGAAGCCGGCTTCATAAAATGCGTCCGGATTACCTGCCGGTCCAAATTGTGCAAACATGGAATCACCGTCCTAGATCTGAAATTTTTGCTGCATGATCATCTGAGCCCGGCAAAATTTTGCTGCCTGAACGCCTCATATACGACAATTGCTACCGCATTGGACAAGTTAAGTGACCTGGCATCATCAACCATCGGGATGCGGACACAGTTATCCGGGTAAGAATGCAGCAGTTCCTGAGGCAGTCCGGCAGTTTCTTTGCCGAAAACCAGCAGGTCTTCGGGCTGGTACGCAATATCGCTATGATGTTTATCGGCTTTTGTGGTATTAAAATAAAAATTATGGCCTTGGTACAATGCGGCTATTTCATTAAAGGTTTCGTGAACATGTACTTTAACCAAATTCCAATAATCAAGCCCTGCCCGCTTTAAATACTTATCCTCAATAGAAAACCCCAGCGGTTTAACCAAATGCAGTTCACAGCCGGTAGCTGCGCACAATCTGGCAATGTTGCCGGTATTGCCGGGAATTTCCGGCTCTACCAGTACAATATGCATCAAAATCACTCCAGTTATACAATATCAGCTTGTTTGTCCTTAGTTGGGGCAGCTTGCGGTTCACTGCTTGTCTGCAGCAAAATAACGGCGCCAATTACCAGCAGCCCGCCGCAGGACTGCAGCCAGCCCATAACCTCACCCAGCGTCAGGTAAGCGACACCAGCGGCAATAACAGGTTCGAGGCAGGCAGTAACTCCCACATTGGTCGGCGATAAAAACCGCATACCGGTAAAATACAGTAAAAAAGGAACTACGGTGGCGAATACGGCAATATACATAAACAGCCACCAATTGCCGGCATGAATGACCCCTGCTGTCCACGCATCAGGCGACATCAGCCACCAAAACAATGCGGCAAAGAAAAATGAGTAGGTGACCACTGTCAGCGGATGGTACTGGCGTACCCCCCGTCTCCCGTATATGGTATTAAACGCCATAACCACCGCAGCCATCAGGCCGCTGGCAAGCCCCAGCAGGCTAATGTTGGTACTGCCTGCGTTAAGCATAATCATGAGTCCGCCCAAAGTGGCCAACCCAACTGCGCTGCCGCGCTGCCAACCCAGTTTTTCCTTTTCAAAAAGCACTGCATATACAGCCATCAGTACCGGTGCCAGATATTGCAGGAAAACGGCGGTGGCAACATTCGTAAGGCTGATGGTGTAAAAATAGAAAAATTGTAACAGCGCCATTCCGGCCGTACCCAGTACGGCAAAATACGCTATTTCCCGGCGCGGAATCACCAGCAGTTGGCGGTTGTAACAGAAGAGCCCGGCTACCATTAATAAAAATGCCAGTGTCAGACGAATTTTCACTAACAGGAACGGCGTAATATCCTGATTCATCAGCGCTTTGGCTGCCGAACCGCCAATTCCCCACATACTGGCAGCTGCAATAACAGCAAGATATCCATATATTTCTTTGCGCATAGCATTCTCCCTGGATAAAAGTCCAAAGTAATTATTATTCTACACAAAAAGTAAAAATCCTACCCATTATCCCCAGGATATGTCAATGAATATAGGATTTTTTGATATACTCACGCCGCCTGAGTCATATACATTATAGAAAAACGGTAATGGCAAACTGCCACAAAAGGGAGGATAACAATGGCTGAAGGAAAAATCAAGCATGTGTTTCCCGGCGGCAACACCCCCCAAGGCTTTTTCTCTTATTATGATTATGTAATTCCAATTGATGCTACCAGGATTTTCCTGTTGAAGGGCGGACCCGGAGTCGGCAAATCCACGTTTATGAAAAAAATTGGGCAGGCGATGGTGGACCAAGGTTTTGACGTCGAACATCACCATTGCTCAAGTGACCCGCATTCCCTGGACGGGCTGGTCATACCGTCGCTCAATACAGCATTAATTGACGGTACTTCTCCTCATATTGTTGATCCCAAGCATCCCGGTTGTGTTGACGAAATCCTCAATCTCGGCGAATTTTGGGACGAAAGCAAGCTGATCAACAATAAAGCTGAAATCGTAAGCTGCACCCGGGAGATCGGCAAACGCTTCCAACGCGCCTACCGCATGCTCAGAGCGGCCAAAGCGGTATATGATGACTGGGAGGCGGCCAACGGCGAAGCAATGGATTACAAAATAGCCAACCAGAAAACAACTGCCATTATTGAGAAAATATTTGGCGGTGTCACCAGCGTAGGCCAGGGGAAAAACAGGAAGCTTTTCGCCTCTGCGATCACGCCAATTGGTCCGGTAAATTATATTGATTCTATTAGTGCCGATATCAAGCACCGCTATATTATTACCGGCTTTCCCGGCACAGGCAAAGCTACCCTGCTGGCTAAAGCCGCCGATACGGCTATCACTAAGGGGCTTGATATCGAAACCTATTACTGTCCGCTTGACCCGCTAAAAATAGAACACATCATCATCCCGGCTCTTGACACGGCTGTGCTGACTTCCACACCGCCGCATAATCTGTCCCTTGATAATACAACACCGGTTATTGACATGAATGAATGCCTCAATCCGGTGATTACCAGACAGCTAGACGCGGTCACCGCTTATGACCGGACCGCTTTCTGGGAGTTTTTCGATAAAGCCGGAGCCTATATCAAGGAAGCAAAGAAACTGCATGATGAGCTTGAGACCTATTATGTGCCTAACATTGCTTTCAGCAGCGTAGATGCCCTTAGGAAAATAACTCTGGCAAGGATAGCAGGGTTTGCGACAAAATGATTTTTCGCCCGGTATTGTAAAGTTTAGACAATAATAAAGAAGCTTGGTGGATGGGCTGATTAGCATCCACTAAGCTTCTTTATTATTGTCAGTGTAGTTTTTGTCAATACTATAAGCATGATAAGCATATAACAGTCGTTCCTACCATACATCCGGCAGGTGCAAACATTGAAGATACTGATTATATTGGCAATATTGCTGGCACTAATGCTATATTTGCCGGAAATACCAAAAAATGCAGATCCGATTCCGCTCAAACCGAAGCCGGCGGAAATTAAGCCCCTGGACCCATCTGCCAATTCCATCAGGCTAACCGATAACATCGGCCAAATACCTGAAAGCGCCGATAATGTCAAACCTGCGCCTACTTCTTTTTATCCTGACAGCGCCCCGTCCTCTGTCCAGCCGATGCTTACCTGGACAGTAGTTCCAGGCGCAGTTTACTATGAACTGGAATTCCTCGCAGAGCTGCCGGAAAATCCCAATACTGTTTTTCCAGCGAAGAACCAGCTTCGTTTAGTACGGAAAATTTTTACCAATGGGTATAATGCTGATTTATCCTGGTATAAAGGCAACTGTATTTACTGGCGCGTTCGCGCTCTTGATCTGCAAGGCAACCCGCTGGGAGTGTTTTCTGACGCGGCCGAAGTCTGGCTTGACCGCAGCCTTGTCCCGGTTACCCGTCCCCTGACTAATAACCGGATGCCGGCAACACAGCCGGCACCGCTTTATCCTGCCTATGCCTGGATTCCGGTGGCAGGTGGTGTAAGTTATGAAGTCGAGCTTACCAGCCGGCCGCCGGAAAACCCTAATGGCGTTGAACCATCCCGCCATCGCATCTGGAGCAAAATTGTTACCGGCGTTAATGATTGCTATGATGACCAGCCCCGCAGAAACTCAGGTAGGTATTACTGGCGGGTTCGCGGGATGGATGCGGCCGGAAATCCGGTGGGCGGCTACTCGGACACAGCCGATTTTACCGTTGCTGCAACCCGGAGACAATATGCGGCAACCTTTGGTGACAGTATCACGCATGGTGGTGGCGCTATCTCCTATTCTCCGGCCGATTCCGACTATAGCTACCAGACATACCTTTATTTTCCCACCGTTAATCTGGGTAAAAGCGGTGATACTGCGGCAACCATGCTGGCGCGGTTTGAGCAGGATGTCCTGCCCTTTAAGCCAAACTATTTAATTATTCTCGGTGGAACTAACAGTCTGCGCGGCGGTATTCCCGCGACACAGGTAATTTCCGAACTTGCCGCTATTCGCGACAAATGCCTGCTGCATGGTATCAGGCCGATATTTCTGACTTTGCCGCCCATTAATCCGGAAACCATTGCCCTCATCTTCCAGGAGGAAACAGTACCCGGCTGGCGGGAAGAGTTTGATGCCGTCAATAGTTTCATCCGTCAACAGCAATACTGTATTGACATTGAACCCTATTTTACCGACAGCAGCCGTAAACTTCCCGAGCATTTGTCCATCGACGGTCTTCATCCTGATATTGACGGCAAACAGCTAATGGCTCAAATTATCAATGCCCATTGGTCAAGGGTTGTCCGTTAGCGGCCTCTTCCAAACGCAATAGTTCATCACGGCGTTTTTTGGCAGTGGCAAAGAAGGTATGGATGCTTGTCCGGTCTCCCTGGCGGACAGCCGCTGCCACCTGGGTTAATAGCTGGCTGAATTTGTCCAGGCTGTCGGCAATCGGCCCGGAATTAGTTATGCAGATATCGGCCCACATATCGGCGTTGGAAGAAGCAATCCGTGTGGTATCCCGAAAACCGCCGCCAGCCAGTTTAATGCTGCTGTCCTGATCGTGAGCATGTTCCAGCAGATTGACCAGAGCCGCCGCCCCAATGTGCGGCACATGACTGATAAGTGCGGTACACCAGTCATGCTGGCAAGCCTCCATCACGGTAATTTTGGCTCCTGTCCAGCCAATAACCCGGCGAACTGTGTCAATGGCCTGCGCATCACTTGCCGCATCAGGGGTAAGGATATACCACTTATCACAAAACAGCGTTTCGTCGGCAGCCTCTATACCGCTTTTCTCACGCCCGGCCATTGGGTGTCCCGGCACATAATGCACGCCTTCAGGCAATACTGCCGTTATTTGCTCGATTAAATAGCCTTTCGTACTGCCGGTATCTGTCAGGATAGCGCCTTTTTTTATATAAGGTGCTATTTCATTTACCAGTGAAGCCACTTGCAGCACCGGTGTACATAAAAAGATTATGTCGGCGTTTATCACACCTGCCTTAAAATCGGTAGTAACTATATCGGCAGCACCACTCTGCCGCGCTTTGACAAGTGACAGTTCATTGGTATCCATACCAGTAATCTCTATTTTGCCGCCTCTGGCAGCCTTTAAGGCCAAACCGAGCGAACCACCGATCAGTCCCATGCCGATAATTGCAATCCGCTCAGCAGGCGAAGTCATGCCATTCTCCTGTCTACTGCTCTGGCAACGGCTGCCACTTCACTCATTAAGGCCTGGTAATTGGCAGGAGTCAGTGACTGATTGCCGTCAGATAACGCTTCGGCCGGGTTGGGATGAACTTCAATCATCAGTCCGTCTGCTCCGCCGGCGACGGCCGCTTTAGCCATGGGACGCACTAATTTCCACAAACCGGTTCCATGACTGGGATCAACAATAACCGGCAAATGACTCAAGTTCTTGAGCGCGGCCACAGCACTTAAATCCAGTGTATTACGGGTATATTCTTCGAAGGTCCTGATACCACGCTCACAGAACATAACGTTGAAATTGCCTTCACTCATAATATATTCGGCGGCGTGCAGCCATTCATTGATGGTAGCCGCTATCCCGCGTTTTAACAGTACAGGCATGCCGCTTTTGCCTACCGCCTTTAAGAGTTGGAAGTTTTGCATATTGCGCGCACCGATTTGCAACACATCGGCATAGGCGCCGACTACCGGTACGGATTCAATATCAACAACCTCGGTAACAATTTTCAGCCCGTGCAAGCTTCTGGCCTCAGCCAGCATCTCCAGTCCCTTTTCTTCAAGTCCCTGGAAAGAGTAAGGCGAAGTCCGCGGCTTGTAAGCGCCGCCCCGCAGAAATTGGGCGCCCGCTTCTTTGACAATCCTTGCCGATTCCAGTAATTGTTCCCGGCTTTCAACAGCACAAGGTCCGGCCATGACAACAATATGGGGACCACCCACCAGCACGCCGCCAACATCAATAACTGTGTCTTCATTTTTAAACTCCCGGCTGACCAGTTTGTAGCCGGCGGTAACCGATATTGCCTTTTCCACCCCGGCCATAGCCTCGAGCGGCAACTGAACCATGAGTTTTTTCTCGCCAATTAAACCAATAATGGTACGAAGTTTACCTTCCGACAAATGGACTTTTAAGCCGGCTGCGGTTACCCGGGCAATCACATTGTCAATTTCTGTCTGGGTAGCTGTAGGATTCATTACAATAATCATGTCTATCGCCTCCATAAAAATATAAAAAGTCCCATCCCCTATACAGGGACGAGACTTTACTCGCGGTACCACCCTGCTTGCTTAAATAAATAGCAAGCCACTCTTTCAGGTACAGGAATTCCGATACCCTAGCCTATGATAACGGTGGCCTCCGGCGCAGTCTACTTGTATTCCGTTCGACCTGCTGCTCACGGGTGTATTTCAATATGCACGCCTACCGGGTCACACCACCCCCCGGCTCTCTGATAATAGCGCAGCTAATTTACTTATCCCGTTCATTGCATTTGAATATGCTGTTGCTGATGAATATAGCAGATAAATTACGTGTTGTCAATAGGATACTGTTAAGTTATCTTTTACGGAATGTTAGATTGTACCATTCTGTTCCCTGCTCAGGCTGCTGTTTCCAGCCTGCCTGCTGCAGTTCCTGCACCAGGTCTTCAAGTGCTTTTCTATGACGTTTGTTTTTTTCATCAGGCGTAAAAGAAGTTGATATTATTTCAAAATTCGCCGATCTCTTAATAATAGTATTGGTATTGCTGTTATTTATTATCCGTTCATCACTAACAAGCCGTGCTTGAAATTCACCAATATCTCGTGGAAATATCCCCCAGCGCTCACCGGTGGTTTGGTAGATAATCTCACAAACAAGCACTCGCTTCACCTGCTACTCTCCTAGTTTTATCCGATGACTTAGCTTCAGATGAGCTTAAAACCCCACCTGAAGCTAAGTCTACTTTATTTTACTTGCCATTCAGCGCTTCCAAGGCCTTGGCAAACTGATCCGGGCAGGAGGTTTGCTTGTCGCCGCAAGTTATTCCTTTGAGCTTACCGATTACCTCCTCGGCCTTCATCCCCACAGCCAGCCGGCTGACTCCGGCCAGATTTCCCGGACAGCCTGACTGAAATTCCACTTTTTTTATAATGCCATCTTCGACCACAAATTCAATCTTTTTTGCACATACACCACTTGTCGTATAAGTAGTCATGTATCCCAATCCCTTCTGCTTATCTAGTTATACATATCCCGGCGGACGGCATCAATCAGCGGCGGTACTACCTGTTTTTTGCGTGACATAACACCAGGCAGAAACCAGGTGCCGTCAGAGCGTCCTTCGCCAAATGCAGCTGCTATGAGACCTGACGGCTGACCATAATGCAAGAGATACGTAGCCTCGCTCAATATACCGGTAACCAATAATATGGCCATACTATACTGCCCTTTTTCGCAGATTTCCTGCAGCGCGGCATTCAGTTGCTTTTGCTGCTTTAACACTGCTTCGGGGTCCATGACAGATATTTGACTAATCACAACATGATATTCACCAATCTGAAATTCTTTCAGATCGGTAGTTACAATATCGCTCGGACTTAGCTTATCTATAACCGAACCGGCTTGCAGCATGCCCATCCCAAATTCCTGAATGTCAAGACCGGTAATCTGTGCAAGTTTTTGGGCCGTATCGCGGTCTTTTGCCGTTGTAGTCGGCGATTTAAACAATACGGTATCTGAGATGATGGCTGCCAGCAGCAGCCCTGCGCTTTGCCGGGATATATCGATATTTCTATGCCAGTGCATATTGGCTACAATGGTAGCGGTAGAGCCTACCGGCTCATGTCTGATAAAAATAGGTTCACTGGTTTCCAGTCCACCCAGCCTGTGATGATCCACAATCTCAACAATTTTAGCTTCTTCAATTCCATCAACGGCTTGCGAACGCTCGTTATGGTCCACCAGAATCACCTGGTCACGCTCAGGCACTATCAGCCGGTCACGGTCAATAAGTCCTACCACTTTACCGTTTTGAACTACCGGATAGTTGCGGTAGCCGGTACGAATAATGACATTTTTCAGGTCGGCTACCATATCGTCCGGTTTAAAGGACGTAACCTTGGTTTTCATAACTTTTCCCACCGGAATGCTCTGGTTGATCAGCCGGGCACAGGTATAGGTATCATAAGGGGTACGGAAGATATATGTCCCGGCTTTTATGGCAGCAGCTTCCACCTCAGGCTCTATTTCATAATCGCCGGTTATGATCAGACAAGCTACTCCCACTTCAATACAGCTTAGCTGAGCATTGGTACGATTGCCGACAATAACAATATCACCCGGTTTAATCACTTTAGCCATAGTTTGAGTATGGGAAGCGGCAATTTTTACATGGCCCTGAATGGACTTGGACAAATCACCGCCACATAATAAAGTACCATTGAGACATCCAAGGATTCCGGCATAGTCGACCCCGGTTTCCCGCAAATCCTGCATCCCGAGCTCACTAACATAGCGTTCAGCTAAATCTCCGACAGTGACAATGCCCACCAAACTACCGTCATCTTCCACAACCGGAATTGATTTTACATTATACTGCGTAATAAGCTGCCCCAGCTTTCGCAGCGTATTCCTGGGATGAATGGTAACCAGCTTTTCATGCATTACATCTTTGGCCCGGGGATACAGATCAAGCAGGAGCTGCGGTGGCTGTATGCCAAAAAAATCTAAAACATATTTGGTTTCGGCATTGATTTTTCCGGCACGTACAGGAACTGCCTGCTCGCCCAATGCATTCTTAAGCTGTGCATAAGCAATGGCCGAGCAAATGGAATCAGTGTCCGGATTACGGTGGCCTATTACATATATTGGCTTTGACAAACCATTCACTCCTATGACTTTTTATCTTTCACGTTAAAGCCGGTAGCAATGTAAAATACCCCTTCGGCAATATTTGTCGCCCGGTCGGCCACCCTTTCAATATAGCGAATGGCTACATTATACTCAAGTACGGCTTCCTGATTTTGCGGATTAGTCATCGCAATGGCCAAAATATCTTTAATCAACGCCTTATTTAGCTTATTTACTTCAGCATCCCGCTCTCTTACCTGGGTAGCTAACTCGGCATCATTCAATGCATAGGCCCTGATGGCGTCAGCAAGCATGGCTGCTGCCAGCTCACCAAGTTTGGTAACTCCGTCTGTTACCGGAGCAAGCGAGGCCAAATCCAGTTTGGGAAATTTTTTTTGGACTATTTTTGCAATATTGTTTGCATAATCGGCTACCCGTTCAACCTCATTGGCAATTTTTATCGTTGATACCAGAAAACGCAAATCGGCAGCAGCCGGTTGCTGGGTGGCAATTGTGGTAATGCATTTGTCATCAATGGCTTTATACATAGCATCAACTTCTTTTTCATACTGCCGTGAAAGTTGCGCTTGCTCAACATTATTCAAGGCAAAGGAGCTGACTGCCGTCATTACCGATAAGACGGTTTTTTCGCCCATCTTCGTTATATCCTCACGAATATCGGCAAGCACTTGTAAATAATTAGCTCTTAACAAACAATCATCTCCTTTGGTATTTTCTGAGCGGGTTGGCTGTTAGGCAGGCATTAGGGTCTGGCACATTCGCCTGCTTCCCCTTTCATGATTGAGAGCCCATGCTCCAGAGCCGGCAGTACGGCTTCCAAACATTCCCGCACGCCTTTGGGGCTACCGGGCAAATTAATAATCAGTGTCCGCCCGCGCAAGCCGGACACAGCTCGTGAGAGCATAGCCCGTGAGGTTTTTTCCAGCGATTTGGCTCGCATAACTTCCGGAATACCCGGTACCTGCCTGTCAATTACAGCTAAGGTGGCCTCCGGTGTCACATCACGCGGACCAAGGCCGGTGCCGCCGGTGGTAAGGATCAGGTCCAGCTTACGGTCGTCAGCCATTTGAATCATCGCCTCACTGAGGGCTGACTGCTCATCAGGAACAATTAGATAATGTTTAACCTCACCGAGCTCAGCCAGCACCTCGGCAATCGCCTTGCCGCTCAGGTCCTCCCGTTCACCACGCGCGCCTTTGTCACTGGCGGTAATAATGCCAATACTAAACATTTTCAATCACCTCAATACTATCACCACTCGCAATCTTACCGCCTGCCACAACAATGGCAAAGATGCCTTCCTTCGGCATAACACAATCACCGGCCTGGTAATAGATATTGCAGCGAGTGTGACATTCCTTGCCAATTTGACTGACTTCGAGCAAAGTATCGCCGATCTTAAGCTTGGTGCCGATCGGCAAAACCGGCAGGTTTAATCCCTGGGTCGTTATATTTTCGGCAAAATCTCCAGGATGAACATCAAGCCCCATTTGCCGCATCTTTTCAATGCTTTCTAATGCCAGCAAACTTACCTGACGGTGCTTAAACCCGGCATGAGCGTCTCCTTCAAGTCCCAGACCGACAAGCAAATTCGCCTGTCTGACATCTTTTTTACGTTCCCCTTTGTTTTTGCTGGTACAAACAGCTACAATTTTACCCTGCATTTTATTTATCCTCCCTGACATAGTCGCCGCTTTTGCCGCCTGATTTAGCCGCCAGGCGGACATATTCAATTGTCATGCCTTTATCAACGGCTTTACACATATCATAAATGGTTAAGGCAGCCACTGAAACCGCTGTAAGTGCCTCCATCTCCACTCCGGTTTTGCCGGTGGTCTTGACAATGGCTTTAATATCAATCACACTTGCCGTATCATCAATAACAAATTCAAGATTAACTCCTGTCAATAGCAGCGGGTGACACATCGGAATTAAATCCCAGGTCCGCTTGGCACCCATGACTCCGGCTACCTGGGCCACTCCTAAGACATCACCTTTACCCATTGCCCCTTGTTTTATCAGTGCAAGCGTGGCAGGCTCCATGCTAATCCGGCCTTCTGCTACGGCCTCCCGCTTTGTTTCCTCTTTCACGGTGACATCAACCATGCGGGCTTTACCGCAATTGTTGAAATGTGTAAGCCCCACTTCTATATCCCCTTCCTCAGCTGCTGATTGAATTGCTCCTGGTCTGCCCAGTACTGTTTTTCATACTTATAAAATTTGCCATTTGTTTAACAATTCCTGCAATATTTTAGTATCATTTTTATGTCACATTTCTATTACTATTTTATAAATAAGAAAAACCGCTAATGCACTGCTTACAACCGTCAACATTTTTGAGGTGCGGGCGGCCGTTATGCATAGGCGGAGGTTAAGCGCCGGCGGCGCAGCGTTGTAAAGTCAAGGAGCCCTGGCAAAATCTGCCGGGCTCCCATATGTCTTATACGGCTTTCGTTTATTTAAATGGCAGCTCTGTAGATAGCCTCAATTTCTTCTTGCGTGGCTTGTTTCGGATTACTTAGACCACAGACATCTTTAAGCGCATTAGCGGCAAGGGTCGGAATATCGCTTTCCTTAAACCCCTTGAGGTCTTTCAAGCCTGCTGGAATACCGATGTCGGCAGAAAGTTCCCGAATGGCGGTAAGTGCGGCTGCGGCAGCATCTGCCGAAGATAATCCTGTAACATCCTTACCCATTGCCTTGGCGATATCAACAAATCTTTCAGGAACAACTTTCGCATTATAGTCTTCCACGGCCGGAAGCAAAATAGCATTGCAGACACCATGAGGCAGATCATAGAATCCACCAAGCTGATGGGCCATGGCGTGTACATATCCCAGGCTGGCGTTATTGAAAGCGATGCCGGCAAGATATTCGGCATATGTCATCATTTCTCTGGCTTCCATATCATTGCCGTTAGCAACTGCTCTTCTTAAATAGCCGGAAATCAATTCTATTGCCTTGAGGGCGGCACAATCGGTGACCGGGGTAGCAATTGTGGATACATAAGCTTCTACTGCGTGGGTCAGTGCATCCATACCGGTGGCAGCAGTAAGAGCCGGCGGCATAGCAACCATTAATTCCGCATCATCAACAGCGATAACTGCCGTTGTATGCCAGTCAACAATGGCCATTTTTACATGCCGGCTTTCATCGGTAATGATACAGAAGCGGGTCATCTGGCTGGCGGTACCAGAGGTTGTGTTAACCGCAATCAGCGGCATTTGAGGTTTGGCTGATTTATTAAGACCTTCGTAGTCTTCAATCTTGCCGCCGTTAGCAGCAACAATGGCAATACCTTTTGCACAGTCATGAGGCGAACCACCGCCAAAAGATATAACGAAATCACATTTATTGTCCTGAAGTAATTTCAAGCCATCATTAACATTAGTAACGGTTGGGTTAGGCTGAGCACCGTCAAAAATAACATAGGCTACGCCAATTTTGTCAAGCACATCGGTAAGTTTTTTGGTAAGTTGAATTTGGACAAGAACTTTATCGCTAACAATTAACGCCTTCTTAAAGCCCATCGGCTTAATATAATCAGCGATATCCTCAAGGCAGCCAACCCCCATTAGGGATACCGGAGGCATAAAATAACCATAAGATTTTTTCGTCATTATTCAAACTCCTCTCGTTATTTAAGTTTTTTTCACCAAATAGCTTAACCAAAGCAACTCACCGAACCGGGACATCTTGCAAAATATTGAACTACGCTAACTAATTCACCTCCTGGTGGCAAAATTTCGGAGTCCATATCCCGAACTTTAGTTGGATGTTGGACTAAGGGAGGACGAAGCCACTTTTCCCGGTATCGTAAATCACACTCATATATATCGCAACTTTCATGCCAATGTATGTATTATTGTAAATATATAGTAATTAAAGCTTTTTTTACCATGGTAATAAGTTTATTTTTTCACGATTGTTAAGAAGGTGTGACATTTGTGTCTTGCTGTGTTACATGTATATCACACTTAGATGACACAATACCATTACTAAAAGCCACAATCATAAAATGTGTACCCTCAACAGGTTACTTGATAAAAAACATGCCCCTAATGAAACAAAAAATCAGCAGCCTAATGACAGTAACAATCCCAGCAGGATAAATTCGGTACAACCGGTTTACCCATTTGCTGGCTGCCCTGCCTTAGGCTGCCTGTATAAAGCATATGAAACTTTATTTATTATGCAACATCACCAGTTTACGGGTCGCTATAATCCATCTATCAGCAGCCTGTTTGGCTTTAGCATAATTGGAATACCAGATATTAATCTTAATTTCCTCACGTTCACCATCTGGAATTACAGCAAAGCCGGAAATGTGATATCCTGTCTGACCGGCCGTAATCTCAACCATCATGGCATCTAAGGTATC
>POVV01000394.1_pt1 | contig 29775 bp, 26 predicted proteins | sample 1560271 | NCBI WGS metagenome assembly POVV01 (sample SAMN08337232, study PRJNA429181) | Bioreactor metagenome, whole genome shotgun sequencing project. | biome: cows' rumen and soil; feature: anaerobic; isolation source: anaerobic chemostat enrichment culture, galacturonate as sole carbon... | reverse complement strand
CGGACGCGAAGTCCAGGAAAGGGAGCCGATATACCATTGCTACATACATTCTAACAGCTTAAGTAACAAGATGGATAATTCCTTACTGGATGCAAGGGATATTAACCATAAAACTATTGTAGTAGAAAGGAGTAGTTTTAAAATGACAAATATAAAAACGGAAAGCAAATGGAATGCGCAGGAAATTACAGATTTGGCAAAAAGGAGGTTTCAGGAGGAGAGGAAAATCAATCATCTGGAAGGGTGGTTTCTGGCAAAAGAAACAATTAGACGATGTGATCAGATGTTTGGCAATGATCCGGATTCTATTCGTATTGCGAAAACGCTGAAAGAAACTGCGGCAGAACTCCCATTGTGGATTGGTGATTATCATCTTTTTGCGGGAACACAAGATGATGCTTTTGCAAGGTCTTATGCATTAATTAATCCTGCGTTTACTGTGGATTCATTTAGTGGATACTGTGACCCGGTTGCAGTATTTGGAGATATTGAGCCAATAGGAGAGATTACACAGGAAAGAATTAATGATCTAAAAACATATAATAATCAAACGCATTTTGCCGATGCATTGCGCAAAGCTTATGATATTGCCGGAGACAGTACTAGTGAAGCTATATTCTTTATTGAACAGGTAACAGGGCATTTAATTCCTGACGTACGTCCTTTGTTGAAATATGGTGTACAGGGAATTAAAGACGAAATTCGCAGGAATCTTGATAAAGAAATAGATGAAGAGAAAAAAACATATTTCCGTGCCATGGATATTGCGCTGGACGGAGTATTGATTCTGGCTGAACGATATGCAGATCTGGCTCACGAAAAATTTGAACAATCTGCAGATGAGGATAAACCTCGTTATGCGTTGATGGAGGCAGCACTTCGAAAGGTTCCCAGACAAGGTGCAAGAAACTTATATGAGGCTATACAGTCTTTTATCTTGATCTGGCAGACGATGTGCCTGGAACAGACACCTAATCCGTTCGCTTTTTCTGTGGGAAATGCAGATAGGATTTTTGAACCATATAGAGCAATGGAAGAATTGGACAGGGATATGGCAGCAGCATTGTTTAAACACCTGCTGGTATTTTTTAATGTGGCAGACCGAAGCTGGGCTATTTCTCAAAATCTGATTATTGGTGGAAAAGCGAACACAGGAGAAGATATGACCAGTCTGGCATCGTATGCACTTTTAGATGCATATTATGACATGAATTTACCTCAGCCAATACTTTCCGTAAAATTGCACAAAAACACTCCTGAAAAATTGTATAAGAGTCTTGGTAGATTCTTCTTTACTCCGGGATGTCTTACTCCGTCACTTTTTAATGATGACGCTGTATTTCCTTTGCTACAGCATATGAGTAATGTAAGTAGTGAGGATTTGGAGGATTACTCTGTTGCAGGCTGTCAGGAACCGTTAATTATGGGAAAGGACAATGGAAATACAACAAATAGCTGGCTGAATCTGGGTAAGGTTTTGGAGTTATCCCTTAATGGCGGAATTTCAACAATTACCGGAAAAAAATTAGGAAAAAGTGATGAAGAAATGGGATATGCGGATAAAAAGGAAATTCTTGCGCATATTCGGGAGATATTCTACAGCAATCTGGAGGATTATGTAGATAAAATGGTGTCAAGTGCAAATGCAGCATCTGAGGCAATAGGTCTTCTTCAAGTTCCTTTCTTATCAACGATGATGGGGGGGGTTGAAAGTGGTGTTGATACAAGAGATACGAAGAATCAGGGAACAAAATACAATGGCAGTGGCTGTCTGATACATGGGTTGTCTGTTCTGGCTGACTCCTTTATTGCAATCGATACATTGTTGAAAGAACGCCCTGAAGATGCCGAAAGATTGATTGAGGCGTTAAAAACAAACTTTGAAGATGATGCTGAGTTGCAGCAATATTTACTGACAGCATCAAAATTTGGTAATAATATTTCCGCAGTAGACGATGAAGCTGCCCAGATTGCTAACCGGGTCAGTGATATGATTGCATCTAAAAAGAATTATCTGGGAAATCCTTTCAGGGCCGATTGGGCTACTCCATCTACCCATCTTCTCTATGGGTATTGGGTAGGTGCTACACCTGATGGAAGAAAAGCCAGAGAACAGCTTGGATATGGTGTGGATCCTCTTTATGGTGAGGCACATCAAGGACTTGGGTTTAGAATGATGTCTAATATGAAACTGCCGTTTGAGAAGATGAATGGGGGATATGCCTCTCATTTGGGAATTAATCCAAATTACTTTAAAGCATCTGATTTTGAAGGTAAAGGACTTGAGTTCAGAGATAAAATTATAACACCTTTGTTTTATAATCCGTGTAAGGAAGGGGTGGCACCGTTTTATCTTTACGTAAATGTTACTACGCCTGAAATGCTTCGTAAAGTGTTGGAAAATCCTAAAAAGTATGCTCCTAGCGGCGTATATATTATGAGAATTCATGGAACATTTGTTAATTTCCTGGATCTGTCGTCAGATATACAGGAGGACATTATTAAGCGGTTAGATTTAGAATCTACTAGTATGTAAAGGGAGAACGCCATGGAATATTTTATGGGAATTGACTTAGGTACCTCGAGTGTAAAATCTCTGCTGATGAAAGCTGACGGAGAAATAATTGATGTAGCTCAGGAAGGCTACGATATAAAAAAACCTGAACAACAGTATGCACAGCAGGATATGAATCTTCTTTGGAAGGCTGCAGGGAAGACGATACAGAGGATATTAGGGAATCATCCTGAAGCTAAAAATTGTATAAAGGGCATCGGATATTCCGGACAGATGCACGGATTGGTAATGATTGATAAAAACGGTGAGCTTCTGGATGATGCGATTATCTGGGCCGACCAGCGCTCTGCAGAGGAAATCAAAGAAATTTATTCTGTTATACCAGCTGAAGAATACAAAAAAATAGTTTTGAATTCTTTAAGTACCGGATTTTTGATAAGTTCTCTAATGTGGATAAAAAAACATAAGCCTGAAATCTACGCTAAAATTTATAAAGTAATGCTTCCAAAGGATTATCTGCGTTATAAAATGTGTGGTGAGCTGGGAACTGATATGTCGGATGCTTCCAGCACAGCTGTATTTGATATAAAAAAAAGACAGTGGGCATGGGAGTTCATTGACAGACTTGGTCTGGAAAGAAGCTTTTTTGTGCCATGCCATGAATCAAATGAGATAGCCGGAGAGGTAACAGACAAGTGTGAAAAAGAACTTGGCTTTGCGGCAGGGACTAAAATCGTATACGGTGGCGGTGACAGTTTGATGCAGGCGGTGGGAAATGGTATTGTTTCACCGGGAATACTTTCTTCAAACATTGGCACGGCCAGTCAGCTCAATTGTCCTGTTAATGAGCCGTTGTATGATTTGCAATATCGCACAAATACATTCTGCCACGTACAAGAAAATAGCTGGATGCTGATGGGAGCAAATTTAAGCGGAGGAGTGTCATTGAAATGGCTCATGAATAATATTCTTGACATGAAGTCTTATGATGAAATGACTGCATTGGCGGAAACAATTCCAGCCGGAAGTAACGGACTTCTTTTTCTGCCTTACTTAAGCGGAGAGCGTACGCCTTATAATGATCCTGATGCGAGAGGCATGTATCTTGGATTAACATTAAAACATACAAAAGCAGATATGATTAGAAGTACAATGGAAGGAATTGTGTTTGGCTTAAAACATTCTCTGGAAATTTTTCGGGATATGGGTGTTGATTTTCAACGCATACTGGCTTCAGGAGGCGGGGCCAGAGGAAAGTTGTTCCGGCAGATTCAGGCAGATATGTTTGGCAAAGAAATATATACAAGTATGGGGCAGGAACAGGCCTGCATGGGAGCAGCCATAACAGCAGCAGTGGGAACCGGCACTTATCAGTCTTACGCAGAGGCCTGTGGTAAGATAATATGTCTCAGTCCTGAAATTACGGTTCCTGATGTAAATAACCAGAAAATCTACGAGGAAAGATTTGAGATTTATAAAGAGATGTATCCTAGAAACAAAGATTTGTTTTCTTGCTCATTATCATCAGAAGGGTTATAATCGTTCATATGAGTGAAGATAATTTATATATCCATGTAAAAAATAAAATATGTGATTTGATATTCGACGGAACTTATAAAGAGGGAGAACGTATTCCGGCAGAGCGTACTCTGGCAGAAACATTAGAGGTGAGCAGAGTTACTCTGCGGAAGTCCCTTGAACTTCTGGAACAGGATAATCTGATTGTACGTGAGGTGGGCAGCGGTACCCGAGTGTGTTTTCATAATTATGGAACGCCAAGCAGTATGGATATGCTTGTGCTTATTGCGCCTGCAAAGAATCCGTTTTTTTCGGAATTCATAGCCCAATTTCAGGTCTATGCCGAACAAAAGGGGTCCATGCTTCTATATGTGGAGAAGCCTAGGATGGAGTCTCTGGAAAATTGTTTGTATCGTTTATATAAGCGAGGGTTACAAAATGTGGCGGTCTGGCTTGATGACCTTGAAGTTGATATGGAAAAATTAAAGAGACTACGTGCTCTTGGTATGAATCTCGTTTTCTTTGACACAGATAAGGGGATACCTTTTGCTGATTGTGTGACTCTGGATAATGTAAAGTCAATACATGTTATTTATCGGAAGTTAAGAGCAATGGGATATAATAAGATCGGATATATAGGTTGGAACAGAGCGGACATTTATAGTATTGCAAAGCGGGAAGAGACATATTTGAAAGAATCTGGGGAAAAGGAGATATTCCTCAGGCTTTCATGGGAAAGCAGAAGTGCCGGAAATGAATTTATACAGGATTATCTGCGGGCATACAATGCTGATATGCCAGATGCAATTATCTGCAGTGACAGAGAAACTGGTTCAGCAGTGTCGAGTGCGGTGGAGTCGTTAAATCTAAGGGTTCAGGTAGCGGCAGTAGATGATTTTCCCGAGTCGGCAAGCCGCAATGTAGTGACTTATGCTCAGGATCTGAAAGAAAGTGTAAGAAAGATTTACCAATGCCTTTTGGAACAGAACTTAAAAGAGGCACAGTGGAAAGCCGAGATTTATTTAATAGATGGTATTGAGAATTGGACTTGTCAATAAATCATATTCCGTTTATAATTAATACATGCATATTTAGCAAACAGACAAGAGAGGGATTGCCGTAGAATGTTTTTTACCTAACATACAATGTTGTATGAGGTGAGATTCATTTTACAGCATTCCCTTTCGTCTGTGCTTCGGTAAGATAGCGGCAGATTACTTAAGAATGGAGAATGAGAAAATGGAATATAATGAAGTTATTAAAAATGCAAGAGAATGTATAGGACCATACTGTAAGGCTTGCAATGTCTGCAACGGAGCGGCATGTAAAAATACGATGCCAGGTCCAGGTGCTAAAGGTACAGGTGATCTCGCAGTAAGAAACTACAGGAAGTGGCAGGAAGTACGTATAAATATGGATACTCTTTGTGCTCAGAAAAAAGTGCAGACAACCACGATGTTGTTTGGCAAACAGTTTGAATATCCGTTTTTTGCAGGTCCTGTTGGAGCTGTAAAAATGCACTATGGAGAAAAGTATACAGAAGAGGAATATAACAATATTCTTGTCTCCGCCTGTTCAAATAATGGCATTGCCGCATTCACCGGTGATGGAATTGATGCTAATGTGATGATAAAGGCAACTGAAGCGATTTATAAATCAAAAGGAGTGGGCGTGCCCACAGTAAAGCCATGGGAAATGAGCAAAATAAGTGAAAAAATGGAGCTGGTGAAGAAATCCGGTGCTTTTGCTGTTGCAATGGATATTGATGCGGCAGGACTTCCGTTCCTGCAGAACCTGAATCCTCCGGCAGGCGGGAAGTCGGTTGAAGAATTAAAAGAGATTGTAAAAATGGCTGAGATTCCGTTTATTCTTAAAGGCGTTATGACGCCGAGGGCGGCCATAAAGGCAGCAGAAGCGGGAGTTCAGGGGATAATTGTATCAAACCATGGTGGAAGGGTGCTTGACCAATGTCCATCTACTGCGGAAGTACTGCCTTCCATTGTCAGTGCTGTTGGAGGTAGTGTAAAGATACTTGTTGATGGTGGCATACGTACTGGGATAGATGTATTTAAGGCTCTTGGAGTTGGAGCGGATATGGTTTTGATTGCTCGTCCTTTTGTAACTGCAGTTTATGGGGGCGAAGAAAGTGGGGTCTGTGCCTACGTGAATAAAATAGGAGCCGAATTAAGAGATACGATGTCTATGTGCGGAGCTTTTTCTCTTTCGGAAATAAGTAATGATATGATTTGGAAGCAGTAAAAATATGACACTCTGTTTTAATAAAAATTCTCAAAAATTTCCTTTCTTTTTTGTGAAAGATTCTGTATTGACTCTGCATGCTATAAAGTGGTAGTATTATTTGTACAGATACAGCATATAGTTTGATGAAAAGAAATGAAACACTAAATGTGGTGTTTGTGTTTGGACGTAAGCAGTGGGTTATGACTGAAGAGGATCATATATCATACCATAATCTCACCCTGCATACATTTCCAAAGGACAGAACGACGAATTTTAAAGCCTGTGTCCTTTGATGTAATATAGAAAAGAATGAAAGGGAGCACACATTATAATGAGAATTATAAAAAAAGATGGTACTAAAGAGGATTTCAATGTACAAAAAGTAGTAGTGGCAGTGAACAAATCAGCATATCGAGCTTTGATTAAGTTCAATGAACAAGAACTGGATTATATTTGCCGATTCGTTGAAGAAAAAGTAGAATCCATGAATATTTCTGATATTCCAATAGCAGAGATGCACAATGTGGTAGAAGGTGCTCTGGAAAAAGTCAATCCTGTTGTAGCTAAGAGCTACAGAGATTATCGAAATTACAAACAGGATTTCGTTCAAATGCTGGATGATGTATATAAAAAAAGCCAGTCTATTATGTATATCGGAGACAAAGAAAATAGTAATACCGACAGCGCACTTGTATCTACAAAAAGGAGTCTTATTTTTAATGAGCTTAACAAAGAATTATATAAAAAGTTTTTCCTGACTGTTGAAGAAATTCAGGCAATACGGGAAGGATATATTTATATCCATGATATGTCAGCTAGAAGAGATACCATGAATTGCTGTCTCTTTGACGTAAAAAGTGTGTTGAACGGCGGATTTGAGATGGGAAATCTTTGGTATAACGAACCCAAGACACTGGATACCGCTTTTGATGTTATTGGTGATATTGTATTAAGCGCAGCCAGCCAGCAGTATGGAGGTTTTACTGTTCCAAGTGTGGATGAAATACTGGAGCCTTATGCAGAAAAATCTCATCAACGTCTGCTTGAAAAGTATAGAAAACTGGGGATCTCAGAAGAAAAAGTGCAGAAGGTGGCATGGACAGATTTAGAAAAGGAGATGGAGCAAGGATTTCAGGGCTGGGAGTATAAGTTTAACTCCGTTTCTTCAAGCCGCGGGGATTATCCTTTCATCACCGTTTCCACAGGAACACGTACCAGCATATATGGTCGCCTGGCCACTATTAAGATGCTGGAAGTGAGAAGGAAGGGTCAGGGTAAAGAGGGGCATAAAAAGCCGGTTCTCTTTCCTAAAATTGTATTTTTATATGATGAAAATCTACATGGACCAGGTAAACCGCTGGAAGATGTGTTTGAAGCAGGAATTGAATGTTCACAAAAAACAATGTATCCAGATTGGCTCAGCCTGAGTGGCGAGGGATATGTGCCCAGTATTTATAAAAAATATGGAAAAATCATCAGTCCCATGGGATGCAGAGCATTTTTGTCTCCTTGGTATGAAAAGGGGGGAATGGAGCCTGCTGATGATAAGGACGAGCCGGTGTTTGTTGGTCGATTCAATATTGGGGCAATTAGTCTGCATTTACCAATGATTTATGCGAAAGCACAGCAGGAGAGCAAACCATTTTTTGAAATGCTGGATTATTACCTGAATTTAATTAGGCGTCTTCATCAGAGAACTTATGCTTATCTTGGTGAAATGAAGGCTTCTACAAATCCACTTGCATACTGTGAGGGCGGATTTTATGGTGGTCATCTTGGGTTATATGATAAATTGAAACCTCTTTTGAAATCAGCTACGGCATCTTTTGGTATTACAGCACTGAACGAACTTCAGCAGATTCATAACAATAAATCGTTGGTGGAAGATGGAGCCTTTGCCGTGGAAACGATGAACTATATCAACGATAGAGTAAATCAGTTTAAAAAGGAAGACGGTCATCTTTATGCTATTTATGGCACACCTGCTGAAAACTTGTGTGGTGTCCAGGTACAGCAGTTCCGCAAGAAATATGGCATTATAGAAAATGTGTCTGACAGAGAGTATATTAGCAACAGTTTTCATTGTCACGTAAGTGAAGATATCACACCTATCGAGAAACAGGATCTGGAGGGCAGGTTCTGGGATTTAAGTAATGGTGGTAAAATACAATATGTTAAATATCCAATTAGCTATAATAAAGAAGCCATAAAATCCATGGTCAGACGTGCTATGGAAAAAGGGTTTTATGAGGGCGTAAATCTTTCCCTTGCTTATTGTGATGACTGTGGACATCAGGAACTGGATATGGATGTCTGCCCTGAATGCGGAAGCAAAAACCTTACTAAGATAGAACGTATGAATGGATATCTGTCCTATTCAAGAGTAAAGGGAGATACACGACTTAATGATGCAAAGATGGCGGAAATAGCAGAAAGGAAAAGTATGTAGCATGCAGTATCACAATATTACGAAGGATGACATGCTTAACGGTGATGGCCTGCGGGTAGTTCTGTGGACTGCCGGATGTTCTCATGGGTGCAGGGAGTGCCATAACCCTGTCACATGGGATCCTAATGGCGGTATTGAATTTGATAAAAAAGCAAAAGAGGAAATATTTGAACAACTAGGTAAAGATTATGTTAACGGAATTACGTATAGCGGAGGAGATCCTTTATTCTGCGGAAATAGAGAATGTATTACTGAACTGGTGAAAGAAATAAAGGAAAAATTCCCTCATAAGACTCAATGGTTATATACAGGTTATAGGTGGGAGGAAATAAAAGACTTACAGGTCGTAAAATATCTGGACGTGCTGGTAGACGGCAGATTTGAGATAGAACAGAAAAATACCCAGCTGCACTGGAAGGGCAGTGCTAATCAAAAAGTGATTGATGTACAGAACAGCTTAAATAAAGACAAGATTGTACTTCACGATTCTTAACAACAAGGAGATAATCATGCAGAGAATTGCAAAATTTCATAAAGTCAGCTTTGAACAATTTAAACAAGACTGGATAGATACTTTTGGTGATGATTTGGAAGAGAACATAGAAAAAGTTTATAATGAGATTAAACTTCCGAGAAGAGCTACAGCCGGCTCTGCAGGATATGATTTTTTTACACCTCTATCCTTGACACTCCAACCGGGTGACACAATAAAGGTGCCTACGGGAATTCGTGCAGAAATGGAATTGGGATGGGTTTTAAAATGTTATCCCAGAAGCGGACTTGGCTTTAAATACAGATTGCAGCTGAATAATACGGTTGGAATAATTGACAGCGATTACTTTTATTCTGATAATGAAGGACATATTTTTTCTAAGATTACAAATGATACAAACGAAAATAGAATTGTAAACATTAGTGCTGGCGAAGGATTTATGCAGGGGATTTTTGTAGAATACGGAATCACTGTTGATGACCAGACAACTGAACTCAGAAATGGCGGGTTCGGAAGTACAACTAAAAATAATAATTAAAAAACAGCGGTTACCCCTCTTTTAAAAATATGCTTATAATATGTCGGTTTCTGGACATTCTAACCATAGGCTATTATTTAAAAAAGGGGTATTTTATTTATGATTGAAAAAAGCACAAAAAAAATCAGTAAATCCTTTCAGGAGAATATTGAGTATATGAATCAGGTTCTTCCGGTACAGGAAAGTTTTGATGTACTACAGCGTGAAATGTTGGTCGGAGGGAAAAAGGCCTCCTTTTACTTTATTGATGGTTTTATGAAGGATGAGACAATGTTGAAGATCATGACAACATTCTTTACCATTAAAGCAGATGCAATGCCTGAGGATGCAACTACATTTTCGCTTAAATATATTCCTCATGTTGAGGTTGATATCCTTTCCAGCTTTGATGAGATTGTGCGAAATGTGTTATCCGGAGTAACATGTCTGTTTATTGAGGGATATGAAGCATGTATTGCTATTGACTGTCGTACGTATCCTGCCAGAGGAGTGCAGGAGCCGGATAAAGACAAATCATTGCGGGGATCAAGAGACGGTTTTGTTGAAACCATTGTATTTAATACTGCTTTAATGCGCAGGCGAATTCGAGATCCTCACTTAATTATGGAGATGACAGAAGCCGGACAGACCAGCAGAACGGATATTGCTTTATGTTATATGTCTAACCGGGTGGATAATGAACTCCTTGAAAATGTAAGAAATCGTATTAATAATTTGGATGTTGATGATTTGCGAATGAACCAGCAGAGTCTGGCGGAAGCCATGTTTAAAAGAAAATGGTTTAATCCATTCCCAAAATTTAAATTTACAGAAAGACCAGATACGGCCGCAGCCTGCCTTTTGGAAGGAAAAGTAGTAATTATGGTAGATAATTCTCCCTCAGCAATGATTCTTCCAACATCTATTTTGGACATGATCGAAGAGGCCAATGATTATTATTTTCCGACCATGACAGGTGTATATCTGAAAATAGCAAGAGTTTTAATTACACTTTTAACTGTTTTTCTGACACCTATATTTCTTTTGTTTATGCAAAACCCGGAATGGCTCCCAGATGTGTTTTCATTTGTTAAAGTAAAAGATTCAATTAATATTCCGCTGGTTTTTCAGCTTTTGATTTTAGAACTGTCAATTGACGGACTTCGGCTTGCAGCGTTAAATACGCCAAGCATGCTGAGTACACCATTGAGCGTTATTGCTGGTCTTGTTATGGGTGAATTTTCCGTGAAGTCGGGGTGGTTCAACGCCGAGGTAATGTTATACATGGCTTTTGTTGCAGTAGCGAACTATACCCAGCCCAATTTTGAACTGGGCTATGCATTAAAGTTTATGCGTCTGCTATTGTTAATTCTAACGGCCTGCCTTAATTCGATAGGATTTGGTCTGGGGTGTATTTTAATTATTTGTTTTCTCTCATTTAATAAGACGCTATCGGGACGAAATTATCTAAATGTAAAATTACAATAAAGTTTCAGGCACAGTGAAAATCACTGTGCCTGAGTTTTATTTCTGGTTTGTACACCCTTTTTATATAAAATAAGTCCTGTAAAAAGCATTAGAAAAGCAATGACTATCTGTATAATATGAAGAATAATACTGTCTCCCGAGTAAAAAAAGTTGCTTAGCATTGTGCCCCATATATTAAAAAGCATGTGATATAAAATGGAACAATAAATACTCTTTCCGGCATGGAAAATATACCCACAGAATAACCCGATGATAAAAGCGTAAATACCTTGTATAAGATTCATATGGTATACGCCGAAAAGAAAAGCCTGTAAGACATTAGCAGCCCAGAAAGGGAGAACCTTCTTGGCATAATGAAGGGTTACGCCCCGGAAAATCAATTCTTCGCAGATAGGTGCTGCAATAACTGAATAAAGAAGTAATACAATTGTAATATCATTCATTCCGGCATTTTCCATTAAATCATTGTAAGCCTTATACCAGGAAGGCATAAGCATAGAAATAACGATGACAAGATAAGAAATAATAAACTGTAGTGCCGGAATCAAGAGTATAATTCCCACAATCAATTTGGGATGAAATATTTCCTTCATCTTAGGTTTTGGTAAACGGCGGGAACCAGATGACACGTGGTACCATACGCCGAACAAAATGGCTGCGGTTACCCCATAAAACAGCATGACAATTCCATTAAAGGTACTTGACATAAGTTTATCCAGAAATGCCTGTACCTGGAAACCCGATGAACTAAAGATCATAGCAGCAGCCTGTATGAACATACAGATAAAGTTAACTATATACTGTAGTCCTACTCCGGCAATAAAAGGTAACAAGCAGAATAAAATACCGCCTATTTTTTTTAATACAATTCGCATAAATAAGCCTCACTTTCTGATTGCAAAACAGTAGGTTAAACATATCTTTTTTGTTACTGTTATTATGCTGATATTAAATATACCATTGACGGAATGAAAATGCAATTATAGTATATAATAGAAAAATTACCGTAGTGATTAGGCATGAGAGTTTTGTACTCATACTCCTTAATGAGATAAATTATTTTTGCCTAAAGAAAGAAAAAGTGGTATGATAAGGAAAATGAGATTCAGGAGGACGGGTATGAGAGAATTTATAGTTTCAGTCAACAGCACTGTTGATTTACCAAGAGAGTGGGTAGAGAAAAGAGATGTTCCGGTTATTCCTTTAAAATATACTATCGATGGAGAGACATATGTGGACATGTATGGTCTTACGAACAAAGAGTTTTTTGCAAAGTTAAGAAAAGGCTGTATGTCAGTGACCTCTCAGGTGAATCCGGAGGAAGCAAAAGAGGCTCTGGAGCCTTTCTTAAAAGAAGGTAAGGACATACTTCATCTGGGTTTTTCTTCAGGGTTAAGCGGTACATACAATAGTATGCGGATCGCGGGTGAAGAACTGTCAGAAAAATATCCGGAAGCTAAAATAGTAATTATTGATACATTATGTGCCTGCCTGGGTGAGGCGCTTCTACTTTATAAGGTACTCTGCCTGAAAGATGAGGGGCGAAGCCTTGATGATATTGCAAAATGGGTAGAAGAAAATAAACTTCACATCTGTCATAATGTAACAGTTGATGATTTGAATCATCTGCATCGTGGGGGCCGGGTATCCAAGGCAACAGCAATTGTAGGGACTATGGTACAGATAAAACCGATTATTCATGTGGATAATGCAGGTAAACTTCAGGTAATTGCTAAAGAACGTGGCAGAAAGAAATCGCTTAACAAAATAGTGGAAATGGCTGCTGAACAAGCAAAAGGCTGGGAAAACGATATGATTATGGTAACACATGGAGATTGCATTGAAGAAGCAGAATATGTGGCTGATCTTGCGAAAAATAAATTAAATGCAAAAGAAGTACTGATTAATAATATAGGAACAGTAATTGGCAGTCACACGGGACCCGGAGTTGTAGCATTGTTTTTTATGGGTAATACAAGATAGCAATTTCTGCAACTTGCAGGAGAAAAGAAAAAGGCAGTAAGTGTGTGTAAGGATAAGAATGTCCTTGCACACGCCATATGTCTGTTTAATAAAGCTATAAATACTGATATCAAAATAATCAGTAAAAAAGATTGACATAACTTTAAAACTATGATAAATTATATATTGCGTAAGGCGGAAAATAAAGTAGAGTATCCACTCTCACCATAGCACAATTGGGTGTCTATCGGTTCGATATTGGTGTATTCATCTTCATTAAATAATGAGGAGGTGTATATACTTTTATGCGGGTGGAGTGTGTTCACTCGTTTTTTGTTTTGCAGGAAAGTCCTGTGGAATTTTCTGAAATTTGCTTTCGCAGTAAGAATCTAGAGGAAATTCATTTAACGGAGGTATACGACAATTAGCGATTTAATGATTAACGAGCAGATCAGAGACAAGGAGGTCCGTCTGGTTAGTGAGGATGGGGAACAATTAGGAATCATGTCATCCAGAGATGCCTTGAAAATGGCAATGGATGCAGAACTTGATTTGGTAAAGATTGCGCCGATGGCGAAACCGCCGGTCTGCAAGATTATTGATTATGGCAAGTACAAATATGAGCAGACACGCAAAGATAAAGAAGCCAAGAAAAAGCAGAAGACTGTCGAGCTGAAGGAAGTGCGTTTATCGCCGAATATTGATACCAATGATTTAAATACAAAGGTGAATAATGCAAAGAAATTCATCGCAAAGGGAAATAAAGTAAAGGTCACCTTGCGTTTCCGTGGAAGAGAAATGGCGCATGTGCATCAGAGCAAACATATTTTGGATGACTTTGCTGCTTTACTGGAAGATGTTGCTTCTATTGAGAAGCCGGCAAAGTTAGAAGGAAGAAACATGAGCATGGTTTTAACTGAAAAACGTTAAAAATAAATTTTTACGGGTGTTAAAACACTTAGTAAACGCACAATGAAGGAGGAAGTTATCATGCCAAAAATTAAAACAAATAGAGCGGCAGCAAAACGCTTTAAATTAACAGGTACAGGAAAGTTAAAAAGAAATAAAGCATATAAGAGCCATATCTTGACCAAGAAGTCTGCTAAGAGAAAAAGAAATCTTAGACATCCGGCGATTACAGATGCTACAAATGTAAAAAACATGAAGAAAGTATTACCATATCTGTAAGATTTGGAAGTTGATGAAGGAGGAATAAGAAATGGCAAGAATCAAAGGCGGAATGAACGCTAAGAAAAAACATAATAGAACGCTGAAATTAGCAAAAGGATACAGAGGAGCACGCTCCAAACAGTACAGAGTTGCAAAACAGTCTGTCATGAGAGCACTTACATCTTCTTATGCAGGAAGAAAGCAGCGCAAACGTCAGATGAGACAGTTGTGGATTGCTCGTATTAATGCAGCGGCAAGAATGAATGGACTTTCTTACAGCAAATTTATGCATGGATTGAAATTGGCAGATGTAGATATGAACAGAAAAATGCTTGCTGAAATGGCAGTAAGTGATAAAGAAGGATTTGCTACATTAGCAGACGTTGCTAAAGCAAAAATTGCATAATAAAATTTAATATATTATTTAGTATAATCAGGTCAACAGTTTTACACTATAAAAAGGCAGCAATAAATTATAGTATAAAACTGTTGACATTTTTAATTCACCGTGGTAAAGTTCTGTTAAACCGATGAGGAAGAGCAAGTACCTTTTGTGCTTACCACACAGAGAGCTGCAGATGGTGGGATTGCAGCAGGAAAAGGCATTGGAGAATGGGCTTCTGAGGGCGAACTGAAAGACAATAAGTAGGGGAGCCGGAGAATAACTCCGTTAACAAATTCTGCATATGCCAGTATGCATGAGAGGATGCTGAAATTGCATCAAGCCGGGTGGCACCGCAGGAGTATTGATTATTCTACTCTTGTCCCTGCAATAGTTTATTGTGAGGGATAAGGGTATTTTTTTATGTAAAATTATTTATCCCTGTCTAAATGTGGAAAGATGAAAGGAGATTTTAGCATGAGAGAAAAAGAGATTCCCTACAAAATCTATCTTGAAGAGAGTGAAATGCCAAAAGAGTGGTATAATGTCCGGGCGGATATGAAAAATAAACCGGCTCCTCTTTTGAATCCTGGGACATTACAGCCTATGACTGAGGAAGAACTTGGGGTTGTATTCTGTGAAGAACTGGTAAAGCAGGAATTGGATGATCAGAATCAATATATCGCAATTCCAGAGAAAATAAGGGGTTTTTACAAAATGTATCGTCCTTCACCATTAGTGAGAGCATATTGTCTTGAAGAAAAATTACAGACACCGGCCAAAATCTATTACAAGTTTGAGGGAAATAATACCAGTGGAAGTCATAAATTGAATTCTGCTATTGCGCAGGCTTACTACGCAAAAGAACAGGGATTAAAAGGGGTGACAACAGAGACCGGAGCTGGTCAATGGGGGACGGCACTATCCATGGCATGCTCTTATTTTGATCTGGATTGTAAAGTGTATATGGTAAAATGCTCATATGAACAAAAACCATTTAGAAGAGAGGTAATGAGGACATATGGTGCAAGTGTTACGCCATCTCCATCTGAGACAACAGAGGTTGGACGTAAAATACTGGCAGAACATCCAGGTACTACAGGAAGTCTTGGGTGTGCAATCTCAGAAGCCGTAGAGGTGTCAACACATACAGATGGATACCGATATGTATTGGGGAGTGTGTTAAATCAGGTTTTGCTTCATCAGTCAGTAATTGGTGTAGAAACGAAGATAGCAATGGATAAATATGGTATAAAGCCGGATATTATTATTGGCTGTGCCGGTGGCGGTTCTAATTTAGGAGGGCTGATTTCTCCGTTTATGGGTGAAAAATTAAGAGGCGAAGCGGATTATCGTTTTATTGCAGTTGAACCAGCATCATGCCCCAGTCTTACAAGAGGCGTATTTGCATATGATTTTTGCGACACAGGAATGGTGTGTCCTCTTGCTAAAATGTATACATTGGGCAGTGGGTTTATTCCTTCTGCAAATCATGCAGGTGGACTGAGATATCACGGAATGAGTTCTACCTTATCACAGTTATACGAGGATGGTCTTATGGAGGCCCGTTCTCTGGAACAGACGGCAGTATTTGAGGCAGCTGAACAATTTGCAAGAGTGGAAGGTATTCTTCCTGCACCAGAAAGCAGTCATGCAATAAAGGCGGCAATTGATGAAGCATTGAAGTGTAAGGAAACAGGAGAAGAAAAAACAATCCTGTTCGGACTTACTGGAACCGGTTATTTTGATTTGGTCGCTTATGAGAAATTCCATAATAACGAAATGACAGATTATATTCCAACAGATGACGATTTAAAAGCTGGTTTTGACGGGATACCAAGGTTTCCGGGAAATATGGAATAATATATTCGTCAAAAAATGAATAAATTTGCAAAAATGTATTGACATTTGAGGTAAAAAATAGTAAGATATCATTCGTGGCGTGTGAATGACAAATGTGGTGAACATGCTACGAAATGCGGAAGTGTCGGAACTGGCAGACGAGCAAGACTAAGGATCTTGTGAGCAATGCGCTCGTGTGGGTTCAAGTCCCATCTTCCGCAGTCAGCGAAATACGTTGGACTCTAAAAAAGGAGTTCAGCGTTTTTTTTTACAGTTTTTGTATAATATCACCAATTTTTAATAGAAAAGTAATAATTATTTTACTTGCAAAGAAAGAGAAAAATAGTATAATCTAATAGTGGATATAAGATATCCATAATAGACAACAGCTGTCCACGAAGACATGAACAATGATTTGTGTCTGAATAATAGATTTAGGAGGTGAAATGTTGAAACTTACAAAAGGATTTGAACAGGCAGCATGTATTATTATTTTACTTGCAACACAAGAGCCGAATATCCCGTTATCATCACATGAAATTAATATGCGACTAAGATGCTCACCGACTTATTTAAAAAAAATCATGAGAAAGTTAGTGGTATCAAAAATAGTTGATTCAGTTTCGGGAAATAACGGTGGATTTACACTGGCAAAAAGTGCAGATCAGATCAACTTATTGCAGGTGGTGGAAGCTGTAGAAGGACCGACAGAAACATTTGCCGATACAGGACTTATTGTTGAGGTATTTAAGGAGTTTCCTTATTTTACAGACCAGGGTACTGCAATTTTAAAAAACGCATTTGCACAAGCCGATCAGTTATGGAGAGATTCACTAAAGAAAAAAACAGTTCATCAGCTGATTATGGAAGTAATGGGAGAAGAAAAAATGGCTCTCTATAATTGGAATCAATCAGCAGAAAAAAAAGAGTTATTAATTAGAAAGGTGATGAATTCGATTCATGGAAATGATTAAAAAGGAATGGCAGGCAATCTATAAAAACAAAATATTATTAATTTCTTTTATTGTTATTTCATTTATACCAATTTTATATGCTTCATTTTTTCTGAAGTCCGTTTGGGATCCATATGGCAAAACAGAAGACTTGCCCGTAGCGGTAGTAAATGAAGATGAGCAAGTAGAGTATAGTGGAAAAACCCTAAATGTAGGTCAGGAGCTTGTAGACCAGTTAAAAGAGGATGATAATTTAAATTGGCAGTTTGTATCCGCCAAAGAGGCACAAAAAGGGTTAAAAAACAATGATTATTACATGATAGTTACATTGCCTGAGGATTTCTCCTCTAATGCAGCTACTGTAATGGATGAGACACCCCAGAAAATGAACATTGAATATGAAACAAACGGGGGATTGAACTATCTTGGCGAGGTGGTTGGCGAAACTGCAATGAAGCAGCTGAAAAGCGAGGTTGCTCAAAAGGTGACAGAAGTTTACGCTAAAGCCATTTTTGACCAGTTATCAGAAGTAGGAGATGGTTTTTCTGATGCTGCTGCTGGTGCAGGTAAACTGGATGATGGAGCTGTTAAGTTAGCAGATGGCAGTAAAACATTAGCAGAGAATCTTGACACATTAGCAAAAAGCACCATAACGTTCAGCGATGGCGAAGAAACATTTACTTCAGCTTTAAGCAAGTATCTAGAAGGAACAGTTAAAATTGATGATGGATTGAGCACACTGAATACTGGTGTAAATACACTGGGAGAAAAGGTTCCTGCTTTGGCAGACGGAGTAGGGCAGCTGGAAGATGGGTCAAAAAAATTAACAAACGGAATCCAGTCTTACACAGGCGGCGTCTCTAAACTGGCAGATGGAGCAGGAACGCTGGCAGGAAGTGGTGATTCCTTAACATCGGGAGTAAGCACACTTGAAAGTGGATTGACAGGAGGAACGACACAGCTCCAAAATGGTGCGTCACAGATTACTGCCGGATTAACACAGATGTCTGATCAGCTGGGTACACAGATTAACGGAAGTGAAGAACAGTTGAAACAGCTTGATGCGGGACTGACTCAAATTAATGATGGACTACAACAGTTAAATACCGCATTAAATGGCAGTACAGGGCAATCCTTAGATGCTGAGGCATTGAAAGGGCAGTTAAATGAAATTGGTGCAAATGATCAGGCAATTGGTAATGCAGCATCTGCAATAGCAATGGATACCAAAGGAGTAAGCGATAACTTAAATAACCTGTCAGATAACTTGATGGGGTCTGTGTCGAATGGTCTTGACGGATCTTCTCTTAATGATGAGCAAAAGAATGAAGTGCTTAGCATATTGCAATCAGCTTTGGAAAATAATACTAATCTAACAGATGCAGGCGGCAATGCATCTGATATCGCGGCACAGCTGGATACAATAGGAGCCAGCACCCAGGTTATTGCTGGGGATACAAAGGGTTTGGGTGCAACGTTAACTGATCTGTCAACTACATTAACTTCAGCACAACAACTGTCAGCAGCTGTTCAACAGCTATCCCAAGGATCAGCTCAGGCAATACCAGGAGCACAGCAGGCAATCAACAGCTTATCTAACGGACTTGGAACCGTAAAGACTGCACTTGACGGTCAGTTAATACCGGGTATGCAGCAATTAGAAAGTGGATTAGACAATCTAAAAGCTGGAGAGAGCACCGGTTTTTCTAAATTAAGTGATGGTATGAAACTGTATACAGCAGGAGTTGGCCAGATTAGTGATGGAGCACAGACGTTAAACAGTAACTCTGCAACTTTAAATAGTGGTGCAGCTACATTGAATGACGGACTTGGCAAACTAAATATGAATGTACCTGCTCTTTTGGAGGGAGCACAGAAATTAGTTGGCGGAACTGCAGAATTAAAAGCAGGAAGCGCTGAATTGGTAAGCAACAACGGTGAATTAATGAGCGGACAGAACAAGCTTTTAGATGCTTCCGAGCAGCTGAAAACAGGTTCCGGTAAATTAGCAGCTGGCGGAAATACATTAGTAGACGGTTTGAACACCTTGAAAGATGGAAGTGGAGAACTGGCATCTGCATTAAGCGAAGGCTCAGAAAAGGTAAATGACGTACACACTACAGATAAAACGGCCGAGATGATATCAGAGCCAAATAAGATTACACAGCAAAAATACAGTGAAGTACCAAATTATGGTCATGCACTTGCACCATATGTATTATCTTTGGCATTGTATGTAGGCTGCTTGGTATTTAATTTTATCTATCCAATCAGAAAAACTGCTGTAAAAGGGAAATCAGCTGTACAGTGGTGGTTGAGCAAAGTAACGGTAGGATTTGTTGCAGCTACAGCTATGGCTTTAATTGAAGGAAGTATTATGCTTGCACTGGGGCTGGAACCTCAGAATATACCGCAATACTTTATTGTGGGACTGACATCGGCTTATGCATACATGTTTATCATTATGCTTCTGGCTATGGCATTTGATAATCCTGGACGATTTGTTGCGATGGTTTTACTGATATTACAGTTAGCCGGATCGGGAGGAACTTTCCCTATGCCTTTAACGGATAAATTCTTCAGAGTAATACATGAATATTTACCAATGACACATTCTATTTATGGATTCAGAGAGGCAATCAGTTCAGGGCTAAAGGGTGGAACATTTGGAAGTAATGCAGCATTATTACTGGGCTTAGCTGTTGTATCAATTGGTCTATTACTGATTGTAATGAACATATTAACAAAACACCATAAAGATGGAGTTTCACAGTTAGATGATAATCAAAAATTATTAGATGACAATTACAATTATAATCATGCATAGATAACAAAATATTCCATGTAAATATAAAGAGTTAAATAAACTAAAATATGCTTCCTACTATGGTGGCAGGTGCAATAATAAAGCACTTGTAACTTAGAAGGAAGCATTTTTATGTTACCTCAATAATCATAAAAGTATTGATGTTAACGGAGCAGAAGCGTTGACAATTTCTGAGTTTGTTAAAATTGCTTCAGACGTAACCGGAAATAAGGTCACCTACAAATATATAGATGATGATGAACAATATGCGTTTTTTGATTCTATAGGTGTACCAAGAACAACACAAGAAATGTGGTCAGATAGTGCTAAAAACTTTCCATTCTGCTCTGATGGGATGGTAACGTTTGGCAGAGCAATACGTCTCGGACAAATGAGTACTTTTACAAATGATTTTGAAGAATTAACAGGTCGGAAACCACTGAGTTTAAAAGACATATTTGAGCATATAAATAATCATTTGGTTGGTTCAAGAACTGTTCAGGAATAATAAACATTGAAAAAGTGGAGCCGCTGGCAGCTGATAAAATCAGCGTACCTGTGGCTCCGCTTATGTTTATCTAGTAATTATTTCCGGCTTTCACATAAGGAAATACATGTATTCAGCCAATTACAAGCGGATTCCTCACGTTGAATTGCTCCTAAAAGTACAAGATAATCACTGAATGCTGATTCACTGATTGGAGGAACCGAATCAAATTTTTCCATGTTTTGATTTAAATGCACCAATTTCTCGCGGTGCTGCTCTAGCTGATTGTTCAATAAATCAATTCTTTGTCCGGCAGTTATGCAGTCAGAAAAAAATAACTGTAGTTTAAATTCGTCTTTTGGAAGTGCTTTTAGTTTAGTAAAACTTTTTTCCCACTTAATCAGTTCTCTTCTTCCCGTTTCGGTTATGGAATATAATTTCTTTTCCAGTACATTTCCAGTGATTTCAGTTTTAAACTCCACCATATGATTTTCGGACAAGGATTTCAATTCGGGATATATCTGGCTGTGCTTTGCACTCCAAAATTCACTCAGCTCGGTTTGAAATTCTTTGGTCAAATCATAACCAGTCATATCTTTGCGGTTCAAAAGTCCCAATATAGCATATTGTAAAATTCCCATAGTAATTTACTTCCTTCAATTTATTAAGCATTCAATTAGGGTATCATATTAATTACATTATAGCATAGATAAACAAAAAGTCCAGCACAGTTACATGTATTGATAAACATGTATGTATTGACATGTTTTGACGGTGATGTTATGATAATGATAAATACATATGTGGAGGAATATAATGATTAAGAAATTTAAAGATTTAGAAGATTTTATTGGAACCCATTTTATATACACCTATGACAACGGCTGGGAATACGAGTGGTATGCAAAAAACAAAAATACAGTTGATTATCGCATTCATGGAGGTATGGTAGCAGGCCGCTGGGTTACGGATCAAAAAGCAGACATTGTGAAATTAACAGATGGTGTATTTAAAATCACATGGACAGAACCTACGGGTACAGATGTAGCATTAGATTTTATGCCTAATGAAGGAAAGCTTCACGGCGTTATTTTCTTTCCTAAATGGGTTCATGAGCATCCGGAAATTACCGTTTGTTATCAAAACGACTACATAAACAAGATGGAAGAGTCCAGAGACAAATATGAAACATATCCTAAATATGTTGTACCGGAATTTGCTACAATTACATACATGGGAGATGCGGGGCAGGATAATGAAGATGTCATAAGTGAAGCACCTTATAAAGGAATGACAGATGATATTCGTGCTGGAAGATATTATGATAAAACATACAAAAAAAATGCAAAAGAGCAAGTGGTCAGATAAAATGAAAATAGATAAAATTAAACGATATATTATCTTTATTATAGGCCTGCTCATCAATTCAGTGGGCATAAGCTTGATTACAAAGGCTGATCTGGGTACCTCACCAATATCTTCGGTGCCTTATGTGCTTAGTCTTAATTTCCCATTATCTATGGGTACTTTTACCGTCTTGTTTAGTCTTTTGCTCATACTTCTTCAGTTATTGATATTAAAAAAGAACTTCAAAATGGAACATATTTTACAGATACCGGTAGCTGTTGCCTTTGGCGTTTTTATTGATGTCAGCATGGCAATCCTTGATTTTGTAAATCCTCATCTTTATGTGATGAAGCTGGCATATCTTATTGTTGGATGTTTTATTCTTGGAATTGGGGTATACATGGAGATGCTGGCGGATGTAGTAATGCTGCCGGGTGAATCCTTTGTCCGTGCTATAGTATTTCGTTGGAATAAAGAATTTGGGTCCACAAAGATTGCTTTTGATAGTTCTATGACCGTGATTGCGGGCATTCTTTCATTTACATTTACAGGCAGGCTTATCGGTGTCAGAGAAGGTACCGTAGTGGCTGCTATTCTGGTTGGGTTTATTGCCCGGTTAATAGGAAGGAAGTTTTCATTTCTTGCCGAATTTTTGTTTTCTCAAGATAAAAAATCAGAGGAAATCAGTGATGAAAAGAAATACTTATGTATTGCCATTGGACGCCAGTATGGAAGTGGTGGTCATGATATAGGCAAAACACTTGCAGACAAATTATCCTTTGACTTTTATGACAGAGAAATTATCCAGATGGCGGCAGGTTCCACTGGTTATACACCAGAGTTTATTGAAAATCACGAAGAAAAAATCACAAATAGTTTTCTTTATGATCTGTCCACGCAAATGTATGCTTACTCTAAAGAAAAGAAAGCACCTAACGATGCTATATTTGAAGCCGAAGAAGCGGTAATATTAAATGCCGTGGAGCAAAAGAACTGTGTAATTGTTGGTCGATGTGCTGATGCGATTTTAAAAGATCACTCAAAGTGTCTACGTATATTTTTGAATGCACCCCTAGAGTCCAGAATAAAGCGGATTATGAAAACAGAAAGGTTAAGTGAGCCAGAAGCAAAGAAAAAAATACACCAGATTGACCGTAGGAGAGCAGAGTATTACAGATATTATACACATCAAATGTGGGGACTGGCAGCAAATCATCAATTATGTATAGACACATCAATTGGCGAGGAAAAAGTCCAGTCAATGATTTTGACTGCATTGGACATGGTGAAAAACGATTAGTAAGTGTTATCTTTCATGATTGACAGTATAAAGAAATCATATTACTATAGTGGAAGGATTTATTAATCAAGTACTATATTCTCAACGTAAATCAGAAAGGTCTGCTATAGATGAATATACAAATATTTGGAACTAAAAAGTGTTTTGAGACCAAAAAGGCACAAAGATATTTTAAAGAACGAGGAATTAAATTTCAATCAGTTGATATCAGTGACAAGGGATTAAGTAAAGGTGAATTTAATAGCGTAAAGCAGTCTGTTGGGGGGCTTGATAATATGTTGAATCTAAAGTCCAAGGATAAAGATGCACTTGCTTTAATTCAATATATTGCAGACGAAGATAAAGTGGAGAAAATACTAGAAAATCAGCAAGTTCTCATTACTCCCATAGTGCGTAATGGAAAGAATGCTACAGTCGGATTTCGACCGGATGTTTGGAAAGCATGGGATTAATCTTTAAATCCCTGAATATTAAAAAAATTAAGGGACAGATTTATTGTCCTTTTTTTATTGCAACAAAACCCCAAAATTGAATATTCTATTAGTAACTCGAATAGAGGAGACTAAACTATGATTAAAAAAGTAATTGATGTAAGCGAGCATCAGGGAATAATAGATTGGAATATGGTAAAAGGCAATGTTGACGGTGTGATTATCCGCTGTGGATATGGTGACGATGCTGTAATTCAGGATGATAAACAGTGGAAACGAAATGCAGATGAATGTACCAGACTTGGTATACCATTTGGGACTTATTTATATAGTTACGCAACCAGTATGGCGCAGGCACAGTCAGAAGCACAGCATGTATTGAGATGTGTAAAGGGATATAAATTATCTTATCCGATTTATCTGGATCTGGAAGAAAACGGAACACAGGCTGGAGCCATTGGGCGTGCTGAGTTATTTGGAGATATCATTGAAAAAGCTGGTTACTGGTGCGGTATGTATGCTAACCTGCACTGGTGGCTTAATTATCTGGGTGGGCTGGATCGTTTTACAAAGTGGATAGCACAATATAACAGTACTCTTGATTTTGTCGGAACAAATAAAGATATGTGGCAGTATAGCAGCACCGGGAGAATAAATGGTATTTCAGGAAATGTTGATTTAAATGAATGCTATCGAGACTTTCCATATGAAATCAATGGTGGTTCCCAAGATGATAATAAGCCTGTTCAGGTTCCGGGTAAAGCAGTAAATGACGTAGGATTATGGTATCGTGTTCATGTGGAAAAGTTAGGCTGGCTGGCTCCGGTGCATGATGGTCAGGTGGCAGGAACAACCGGTTACGGGCTGAGAATGGAAGCTATGAAAATAGATACAAGAAAAATCCCGCAGGTCAAAATATATGCTGAAGCACACATACAAGGAATTGGAACCATAGACTATGGCTATATTAATCATGACACGGTGATTGGAACTGTAGGGGAAAGAAAACGTCTGGAAGCAGTGATGCTCAGAGTTGAAGGTTTGCCAGATGGTATAAATTTATGTATACAGATGCACTTTCATAAAGACGGATGGAGTCGTATCGTTGAACAGGGAGATGCTGGAACTTTTGGGCTTGGCAAAGAGACACAGGCAATTAAATTGTGGATTGCATAAGGTAAAATAGTATATTGTTTTTCCTCCCCTGTTCCTTTTAGGTACAGGGGATTTTTCTATTATTTTATGTAGAGTTGTTCCTGATAAATAGAAAATAATATAATTTAATTAAAAAAAAGTTGACAATAGAATTAACTAGCCATATAATAAATCCATAAAACCTAATATACCTATTTGAATAGTAGGTAAAAGGAAAGGGGAGAAAGTGTAATGAATTTAGCTGTAAATAATCTAAGATTAAAAGATGCTGCTTGTTGTTGCTGTCTGACTGTATGTTTATCTGCAGTCTGTAATTCATGTACATGGCGCACCTGATCTCAGTAAAGTTTACGAGCAGGCGCCGGGACATGTGGTGCCTTTTTTTAGTTCATATTTGTTCTGTTTCGTTTGGAGGTGGATGTGAATCGTGGCAGAAAATCATAAAGAAAAAATGAATCATTCACATTTGGAAGTCATATCTGAGATGATAGGACACATAAAATACGGAAGTATAACCATCGTTATCCAGGATGGAAAAGTGATTCAAATTGATAAAACAGAAAAGCAAAGAATAAAGAACTGACCGGAAAAACCGGAGGTTTTGTTTTGAAAATAAAAACAAAACCTCCGGTTTTTTTTACCGTCAGACAAAGAGATGCTGTAGCCAGTTGGAACGGCAAGGTCTGCAACACCTAAATCGATGGTTCGAATCCATCCAGCATCGCTCCTGTGAGACATGATACGTACTCAAAATCATGAATTTCTCATAGAGAAGAAAAGAAAGTAGGACTTATATGGGGAATACATACAAAAATCTGCAGGATTCTCATCCTTGTTTCGGTGGACATAAAAACAATGTGGGGCGAATACATCTGCCGGTAAGTCCGGGCTGTAATATTGCCTGTCGGTTTTGTGACAGGGTTTTGAATGATGTTGAGGAAAGACCAGGGGTGGCTTCTAAAATTATTTCACCTGAAGAAAGCCTGGGGATATTGGAAAAAGCATTAAGATTATGTCCCGATATTACGGTGGCGGGAATCGCAGGCCCAGGTGACCCTTTAGCCTCAGAATATGCTTTACGTACTTTTAGGTTAATAAAAGTAAAGTATCCCAGTCTGATCAAATGTATGAGCACCAACGGGCTTTTGTTATGGGAGAAGGCAGATGAAATTATTGATGCTGGAATAGATTCACTGACGGTTACTGTAAATGCTGTCGATCCGGATATTGAAGCCAAATTTAACAAGTTTATTTTGTATCATGGCAGAAAATATGAAGGGGTAGAGGCTGCAAAAATATTAATTGAAAACCAGTTGAAAGGAATACGAAAAATTTCATTGTCTGGCATTACCGTTAAAATTAATACCGTACTTGTTCCTGAAATTAACGGAGGGCATATCAAGACTATAGCCGGGGCAGTGAAGGAGGCTGGGGCAGATATATATAATCTTATTCCGCTCATTCCACAGGGAGAGCTTAAAGAGTATCGCGCTCCCGTGTGTATAGAAATTGATAGAGCCAGAGAAGAAGCTGGACAGTATATAGATGTATTCAGACATTGCCAGCATTGCCGTGCAGATGCGGTTGGGATTCCGGGAAGGTCGGAATACGGTAATCAGGTATATCAGAACAGAGCAGCCGTAAAGGACACTTTTTCACATGGATAGAAGAATTACTTCACGTATTAAAAAAGCAAGACAGAGATAAAAAGAGGAAGGAAATGCGAAAAATGGGAGAATTAAGACAAATTGCAATTTATGGAAAAGGAGGAATAGGAAAATCAACAACAACGCAGAATCTGACAGCCGGTCTGGTAGAGCATGGAAAAAAAGTAATGGTAGTTGGATGTGATCCAAAGGCAGATTCAACAAGATTGCTGCTGGGTGGTTTAGCACAGAAAACTGTTTTGGATACAATACGTGATGAAGGTGAAGATATTGAACTTTCACGTATTATGCGAGAAGGTTACGGCGGAACACGCTGTGTGGAATCCGGAGGTCCTGAGCCGGGAGTTGGCTGTGCAGGGAGAGGAATCATTACATCGATCAATATGCTGGAAACACTGGGGGCTTATACCGAAGAGCTGGACTATGTATTTTATGATGTGTTGGGAGATGTGGTCTGCGGTGGATTTGCCATGCCCATTAGAGAAGGCAAGGCTAAAGAGATTTATATTGTGGCAAGTGGAGAGATGATGGCACTATATGCAGCCAATAACATTGCAAAGGGTGTGCGCAAATATGCAAGAAGCGGAGGAGTAAGAATAGGGGGCATCATCTGTAACAGCAGAAATGTAGACAGAGAGCTGGATTTGTTGAGAGCCTTTTCTAAGGAACTAGGCACCAAATTACTTTATTTTGTTCCTCGTGACAATATTGTGCAGCATGCAGAGATTAACAGAAAAACGGTTATTGAATACAGGCCGGATTCTCAGCAGGCTCAAGAATACAGAAATCTTGCCCAGGCGGTAATTGATAACGAGGACTTTTCTATTCCGACACCCATGACACAAGACCGGCTTGAAGAAATACTGTTAGAATTTGGGCTTATGGATGGCATTGAGGAATACCACATTTAGAGATAATCAGGAAAGGAAATGAAAATGAGTATAGAATTAAAACAAACGGAAGTTTCTGTAAGGGAAAAGCGTTTAAAGTCTATTATTTATTACCATGGCAAAGCTAGTGATCTTGCCGGCACAGACCAGATAGAACGGTTTTCATGTAAGGAAAGAAGTTACAGCCAGTGCAGTGACTGCGCTCAGATGACCGCTTCAACAATTACCTATTTTATCAGAGGTGCAGCAGTGGTCGTGCATTCTCCTATGGGATGTTTTGCCAACACCCCTCTTAATGACACTCAGTTTCGAAATTCATCAGTAGAGAGAGGACAGGAACCGGATAAAGTCAGGGTAATCTGCAGCAATATCAGTGAAAAAGATACCGTATATGGAGGTGCAAAAAAACTTAGAGAAGCAATACAAGAGGCTCATAAGCGTTTTGCTCCGTCGGCTATTTTTGTGCATTCTTCATGTGCGGCAGGTGTTGTCGGAGATGATTTAGAAGGAACCGCATTAGAACTTCAGGATGAGCTGCATATTCCAATTATCCCCGTGTATTGCGAAGGGTTTAAATCCAAAATATGGTCGTCTGGATTTGATGCTGCGTATCATGGTATTTTAAAGAGGCTGGTAAAACCGGCAGTGGAAAAGAAAAAAGATACGGTAAATATTTTCAACTTTCTTGGCAGCGATACCTTCACGCCGCTTCTTGGAACTCTTGGGTTAAAAGCAAATTATCTGGTACCTCTTGCTGATGTAGATACGATTTCACGGATGCCTGAGGCCGCCTGCAGTGCTCATATTTGTGAAACATTAGGGACTTACATTACAAAAGTTCTTGAGGAGGATTTCGGGGTGCCAAAAGTTAAGACACCTGCACCTTTTGGCATTAAATGGACGGATAACTGGCTGCGTGAAGTGGCTTCGTATACAGGAAAAGAAGCTATCGTAGAACAGGTCATCGAGTCTGAACATGATAGGATAAACAAAGAATTGAAAGAACTCCGTAAAAGTCTTTCAGGGAAAAGAATATATGTATTTGCAGGGGATTCATATGCGCATAATGTGGGGAGCGTGATTGCAGATTTAGGCATGGACTTAGTAGGAATGACAACTCTGCATCACGATATGCTCAGTGATATCCAAAATGAAGGCAGGGATACTTTATCAGAACTTTTGTTAATACAAGGAGAAATAGACAATTTTTCTGTCTGCAATAAACAGCCATATCAAGTATTAAAATTACTTGAAAAACTAAAACCAGACATCATGATTGTACGCCATATGAATATGACGATTCTCGGCGGGAAATTGGGAATTCCCAGCCTTTTGGAAGGGGAGACGAACATTAGCGCAGGATATGACGGTGTAATAACCACAGGTAAACGACTAAAAAGTCTGCTGGAGACAAAAGGTATTTTGACGACCTTGGCCGAGTATAATGAATTTCCGTATACCGACTGGTGGAGAAACGAAGAAGATCCATTTTATTTTGAGCAGGGAGGGAAGGTTAAATGAGTAGTTTAGTAGAACAGGCCAAATTTACATGCGCTTTAGGAGCAATGCAGACGGTGCTAGCAATTCCTAAGGGAATTCCTATTATTCATGCAGGCCCGGGTTGTGCAGCGAGGCAATTTTCTTTTGCATCCGCTTCGGCAGGATATCAGGGAGAAGGATATGCAGGCGGGGGACAAATTTCCTGTACAAATTCTACGCAGTCGGAAGTGATTTTTGGTGGAGAGAAAAAACTTCGTGCCACGGTAGAAGGAACGCTGCAGGTGATTGACGGAGATTTGTATGTAATACAGTCTGGCTGTACAGCGGGAATTATCGGAGACGATGTGGAACAGGTGGCTGGAGAATTTGCAGATCAGGGATATCCGGTAATCGGGGTTGATACTTCTGGGTTTAAAGGCAACAATTATCTGGGGCATGAGTCAGTGGTAAACGCTATTATACAACAATATGTAATGTTTGAAACAGTAAAAGCGAAAGTACAGCGGGGGCTGGTAAATGTGTTTTCTGTAGTTCCGTTTCAGGATGCTTATTGGCGCGGAGATTTGGAAGAAATTAAGCGGATACTTATCGGTATTGGTCTTGAGGTAAATATTTTCTATGGTTCAGGCAGCAGTGGAATGGAAGAGTGGAGAAATATTCCG
>POVV01000392.1_pt1 | contig 29905 bp, 21 predicted proteins | sample 1560271 | NCBI WGS metagenome assembly POVV01 (sample SAMN08337232, study PRJNA429181) | Bioreactor metagenome, whole genome shotgun sequencing project. | biome: cows' rumen and soil; feature: anaerobic; isolation source: anaerobic chemostat enrichment culture, galacturonate as sole carbon... | reverse complement strand
GCGGCAAACTTGCCCTCCATATCAATTTGTCCGATACCGGCTTGCTTGATTAGCTTTTTTAGTTTGGCAGGCAGTCCGTCTCCGAAAGCCACTGTACGGAAATCGGTAAAATAAACCTGTGCTTTTTCCATTTTTATTTGCTCCTTTTGCTATTGTACTTTCTTCTCATGCATTATTTTAATCCCTAGAGTTAACTCCATGTCAAGCTTTTATCATAAATCCGTCCCTCAATAGTTCTTAGTAATAGTATACAGTCTTAATCCATTCCCAAAAACTATAGAAGTGTATTCTTTATAGGTATTTGTTATTTATATTCTACTAACCTATAATAAATCAAAAGGAGTGATCGCATCAAATTTATAACAGAATTGGAGATATATATGCTGTGGATAAGCAAAATAATTTACTGATAATGATACTGACGTTAGGAGTTTTCAGTATTTTGAATACTGAGATGGGGATTATTGGGGTATTGCCTTTGGTTGCTGAACATTTTCATGTCAGTATATCCCAGGCAGGACTCCTGGTGAGTCTCTTTGCCCTTGCGGTTGCCATATCTGGCCCAACTTTGCCGTTGTTGTTTTCCGGTATAAACCGGAAACAGGTAATGCTGCTTGCGCTGGGGGTCTTCCTTATAGGCAACACCGTCTCAATATTTACATCGAATTTTACCATTGCAATAATTGCCCGCGTGGTTCCGGCCTTTTTTCACCCAATCTATGTTTCCTTGGCTTTTACGGTAGCTGCTGCGTCAGTCAATAAGGAAGAAGCTCCTAAAGCTGTTTCCAAGGTGTTTATCGGCGTATCAGCAGGTATGGTGCTGGGAGTGCCGGTCAGCAGCTTTATTGCCAGTACAACTTCCTTGGGAATGGCGATGTTATTCTTTGCGGCTGCGAATGCTGTAGCATTCATTGCTACCCTTATTTTTGTACCGTCTATGCCTGTTCACGAAAGACTCTCTTACGGAGAACAAGTGCGTGTTTTAAGAAAATCAATTACCTGGGTTTCCATCGCCGCTGCTCTTTTAATGAATGGTGCAGTATTTGGGGTGTTTAGTTATCTTGCCGGGTATCTTGAAAGTGTTACGAAACTTTCCTGGAATATCATTAGTTTGCTGCTGCTAATATATGGCAGCTCAAATATTATTGGCAATATTATCGCCGGAAAGCTGCTCGTAAAACATGCTGCGAAAACGATAATGCTCATTCCTTTAGCATTGGGAGCAGTTTACATCCTGTTATTAATGGGGACGTTCACCGCTCTGCCTATGGGCGTAATTATCTTGGTTTGGGGAATTTTAGCCGGTATAAACGCCAATGTTACACAATATTTGATTATGTCGGCAGCACCGGAGGCTCCAGATTTTGCTAACGGCTTATTTTTAACAGCCGTTAACTTAGGAACAACCATTGGCGCGGCGGTATGCGGATTATTCATATCAGAAATGGGTATGCAATACATCTTGTTGGGGGGACTTCTATTTTTACTGGTAGGCGCTGTATTCAGCTTCCTAAAAGTCCACATGAGTTCTGCAAAACCGCTTGCCGGTTAACAATAAAGATGTGGGAGGAAAAACAGTGAGTAAAAAAGTTTTGATTATTTCAACAAGCCCCCGTAAGGGCGGCAATTCTGAAACCTTGGCAAAGGAGTTTGCCAACGGTGCCGAAGCAGCAGGACACAAGGTAGAGATAGTTTGCCTGCATGATAAAACTATTGGCTTTTGCATCGGCTGCTTTGCTTGCCAAAAAACACAGCGTTGTGTCATCCATGACGATGCCGACATCATCGCACAAAAAATGCTGACCGTTGAGGTCATTGCCTTTGCCACACCCATTTATTTTTACGAAATGAGCGGGCAGATGAAAACCATGCTGGATCGCTCTAATCCGCTATTCCCCGCCGACTATGCTTTCCGTGATATCTATTTGCTGGCAACTGCGGCGGAGGATGAAGAAAGTGCAATGGACGGTGCCATTAAGGGCCTCACGGGTTGGATTGATTGCTTTGCAAAAACAAGCTTAAAAGGTGTTGTGCGCAGCATCGGAGTAACAGATGTCGGGGATATTGCCGGAAAACCGGCTCTCCTGGAAGCTTATGTATTAGGAACGGCACTTTAATCTGTAAAGCCACTCCTTTAGCGCCCTCTTCTCCTCCGCCAGAACCGGGCATATTGAAAAACCCGCTGCCCTCCGGGCAGACTTCACAAGCAAAAGGTAATACCATGGGGACTATAACTATACAGGTTGGTAATAAAAATTTTAGAGCAACCCTATATGACAATGATTCCACACGGGCGCTCACGGGGTATGTTGAAGATGCCAACAGGTTAGCGGCTGCGCTTGGCAGTGGGAGTGTACAGGTAACGTTTAGCACACCGTCGATGCCAGACTTAGTAGATATATTTTATATAGACAAGCAAAGGTTTGTCTTGAAGGGGGGGGATGCCTGTACATACCTTTTGTAAAAAATTACGTAATTCAGAAAAGCATAATTACAATCACAAAAACATGGAAAGGGGTCCTATAAAAATGAAAAAAATGATTACTCGTGGGTTCAAAATGCTCACAGCAATGACACTGGGCTTGGTTTTATCCGCTGCCAGCATTGGCATTGCAGCTGCTGCAGACATGTCAAATGGCGCAGATAACTTTTACAAAAGCGACAAGGTGACTGTGCAAAAAGTTACATTTAAAAACCAATACAACATGAAGGTGGCAGGGAATCTTTTTATTCCTAAGGCGATGAGTAAGAACACCAAAAATCCTGCAATCATTGTCGGCCACCCCATGGGCGCAGTAAAAGAACAAAGCGCCAATCTATATGCCACGAAAATGGCTGAACAAGGTTTCGTTACTTTGTCCTTGGACTTGTCTTTCTGGGGAGAAAGTGCGGGACAGCCTCGCAATGTTGTTTCGCCAGACATCTATGCTGAAGATTTCAGTGCTGCGGTAGACTTCCTGGGCACCCAGCCGTTTGTTGACAAAGAGCGAATTGGTGTTATCGGGATCTGCGGCAGCGGCAGCTTCGCTGTCAGCGCAGCCAAGATTGACCCGCGCATGAAAGCCATTGCTACAGTCAGCATGTATGATATGGGTTCTGCCAACCGTAATGCTCTTAACCATTCTCTAACCCTTGAACAACGCAAAGCTATCATCGCCGAAGCAGCCGAGCAGCGCTATGTAGAATTCAAAGGCGGTGAAACCAAATACACCAGCGGCACTGTGCATGAACTGAACGAAGACACCCACCCCATCCAGCGAGAGTTTTTTGATTTCTACCGCACCCCAAGGGGAGAGTTTACTCCTAAAAGCTCTTCACCTAAGCTCACAACACACCCCACACTAACTAGCAACACCAAATTCATGAATTTCTACCCGTTCAATGACATAGAAACCATTTCTCCCCGTCCGCTGCTGTTCATCACCGGCGATCAGGCCCACTCCAAGGAGTTCAGCGAAGATGCTTACAAGCGTGCGGCTGAGCCCAAAGAATTATACTATGTTCCTGGTGCAGGTCATGTAGATTTGTACGACCGGGTGAATCTTATCCCCTTTGACAAGCTTACCTCCTTCTTTTCCCAGTATCTGAAATAAGATGAATAAACAGGCACGCCGGATAAATTCCTGCGTGCCTGTTTATTCATCTATTCAGTTCACCCGGAAATTATTAAATCAACTTCTTTGCCATATTGTTCAATATTTGAAGGATTATGATCCATAACCACAACAGGCATATTTGTGTCCAGCGAAGCTATAGTTTCCGTAATATCCTTCCTTTTCAGCCCCTCAAACCCTCCTATCAGCGTCGGGTCTACCCGTCCAAATAGAATTAGTCGCTCATCAATAATTACGTATTCATCATTAAGGAGCTTTATATTGCTTTTCTCAAGGAAACTAACCATTTCGTTAAACGTGTTTCCACCGTCATGATTTCCTAGGCAGGCATATACGCCGTAGGTCGCCGTAATACTTTTAAGTAATTCTATTGCTGCTTCAGGGTTACGTATCGCATTATAATCATCGTTAAAAATATCTCCGGCTATACACACAATATCAGGTTCCAAATGATTGACACCCTGAACTATACTCTCAAGATGCTTTTCGGAATTTACGGCTCCTAAATGTAAATACTCAATTGCATACTCAAACTTAGTTCCAAATTGATGTAACTCTCCAAATACGACTTGATCGTCTGCTTTCAACGCAGTTCCAATATCTAGTTTTATCAACAATTCATTAAATCTCTCCTGGCCATGTGTAATACCTGCCAGAAAGCCTGATGTTTTCTTCCTTTGTCTGCGGAGACATAAACTATTTTTCCCCACAGCCCTTGACCCCAGACCCCGTCTGGTTCACGGGCTGAATCGCCATATTAACTCTGATATAGGCATTATAAAATTTCCAGGTCTCTTAAAATAGCTTTGGCGATTTCCCTGGCCTTACCACCGGTTGCACCATCGGGCGCTTGAATATTGATTGCAAAGAAATACCGGTTTCCTTGTTTTTCCACACAACCGACAAACCAGCCCAACTCCCATTTTCCATCTTCAAAACCCGATCCGGTCTTACCCAGCAAGCGTATCTCCTTGTTGTCCGATACCGTGATATTTCTCTTGACAACCTCAATATGTTCCGGTAAAAAGGGCAATTCGCCGGCATACAATTTACGTAATAGCTCCACTTGCTCACGCGCTGAAATTTGAAGCGAGGAACGTAGCCAGAAGGTAGTCAGCCCGCCGGAAATATCCCGATTGCCATATTCAATCTTATCCAGATATTCCTGCATTCTTTGTTCGCCAATACGGGAGGCGAGCTCCTGGAAATACCAGACAACGGAATCTCGCGTGGCTGATGCAAGGGTTTGGTCACGATTCCAGGAGGGAAAGGAATATTGCTTGCCATTCCAGGGAAACAAGGTGTATACATCTTCCATATCTAAGACACCCGTTTCCAGGCCAATCAAGGAATTGTAAATTTTGAAGGTGGAACACGGGGATAAGCGGACTGTGCTTTGCACTTGGTTAAACACGGTGTATTGGTCTTGCACTTCATCATACAGGATAAACGTACCGGTAAAGCCTGAAGCGTACTTTTCAAAGTCGCGGCGCTCCACGAAATCAGCCGCATCCACACTGGCTACACCACTCATAAAAAAGAACGCCGTAATCAGTAACGCCCGAAATATTTTTTTCACTCTAAAAGCCTCCCCGAAATTGCTAATCAAGCTTAGTATAGCACTTCCTAGTATATTCTTCCAGTTACGGACGAAGACCGGGACTTCGTCCGGCCGGCCAGGGAATATAGCCGGCAGAGTGCCGGCTACCGGCGCTCGACCTTGATGACGACGGCTGGCGGATCGGCAGTCACCCTTAAAAAAGTAGCCTTTAGGCCAGGGCTCCCCTCGGCTGGATCGACGTGACACTTTCCGCTTCGCGGCAAAGTGTCACGTCGACCATATACTTCAAGGGAGTGGATGACCGTGCCCGGCTTTTCAAAGCCTATAAATTACTCCGCGCCTCCAACAAGTTTAATAAAACACCATGCCCCCATACCTAAAATATCTGTTCCTATGTAGAACGCGAGGTATTAATATTTTAAATTTTAACCCTTTAACAAAGAAAACATCAGACCCAAAAGCCTGATGTTTTCCAACCTTGTCCACGGAAACACATAGCACAATTTCCCACAGGCCATGAACCCAGTCCCCGCCTGGCTTTACAGGCTGTGTTTTCCTTGCGGTAAAACACAGTCCGAAGACTAAGGGATGGTAGAGGTGTCTTGCAAACTCAAAATTAAGACAGTACCACCGTCTCTGTCGCTGTTAAACATCTGCATCTGTTGCAAAAGCCTCTGAGCCCATTGGTGAAATTGTGACAAAAAGGCGCAAGACATCTTCGCCGCTGTTTATAACCTGCATGCTTTCCTGCCCATCAACCTGCATTAACTCGCCCACCTGCAACGAGGTTTCATTGCCATCGGTGACAACCTTGGCATTACCCTTTATGACCTGCAGGAAAAGGGTTGATTCTAGATGTGTGTGTCCCGGTAGTACCGCCCCTTTTGCAATGTTCAGAATAAAGGCAATTACATTATCGCTTTTGAAAAGCATCCGCTTGGCAATTTTTTTCTGAGGCTCATGGAAATAATCATTAAAATTAAACTTGTTCATAGATAAATCCTCCTTTAATTTAAATTTAGATTTTAATATACCCTAATTGGGGCATATATAAAATCTCTTTTCTGCAAAATGTCTCGAATATCTTATAAGAAAACAACCTGAAATAGCAGCTTTGCCAAAGGATTATAGCGTCCGATGCGTCTCTTAGAAATTCCACCTGGAGCCGATAGCTGCGCTCCATGACTTGCTGACAGTACTGCCCCAAGCTTTTTCCAGATTGATATAGACCTGGTTCCTGCCGCTGCTCTGTTCAAAGCCCACTCCGGCTACCCACTGGCTTCCTTTCAGACTGGGCTCGAAGACGGCCTGATTCACCAGCATCCGGCCTTCATAGGCGTATTCGTGCACCCAGTTCAGCTTGCCGTAGATTTGACGACCAGTACCGTTGCTCAGCTGCGATCTCCTGCCAACCGTCAAGCCAAGCCGCAGCAGCAGCGACCGGGCGGCCGGAGACTCCACGACCAGTCCGCTCGAAGTGACATAGTTATCTTTGCTGAACCACATCGCCGCCAGACCCGCCTGAGGCTCGATAAAGGCTCCGCCGTCGCGTTCAAAGCGCTTGCCGATTTCTGCCGACAGGCCCAATCCTGTATTGGTGAGATTTTTCGCGCTGTCGGAACCGGTGGTAAAACTGGAATCATAACGGCTATTTATGCCGATGAGATTGAAGTAGGCGCCGTCATCTCTCAGCCAACTGCCATACACTCCTAAGTATTTGCTGTCCGTTTCCCCTGTGCCAGTGGTGGCAAAAGAATTGTCTGCTCTGGCGGTCCCTGCGAGGAAGCCGAAAAACTTTTTGCCGCCGTTGAAAGTACTCAAGTTGCCCTTCCCTACTTCCAAGCCCCGTACTTGCTGTTCAAACGGCTCTCCCCCCTTCGGCTCAGCGACAAATTTGGCCGTATAGGAACGAACCCATGCATCGTCATCAACCTGGCTTCCCAGGCGCAGGTCGCCCAGCCGTTTTCGAATTTCATCCATCTCAGCATACCCCAAAACCGCAATCGCCATCTTTGCACTCAACGCCACGCCCGAAGCAGCGGAAGGCTTAAAGGTGTTGTAGAAATAATAATCTCCTGCGCTGTCCACTCCGCTATAGCCGGAAGGCACATTCACCCCCAGCGTAAGACCGTACCGGTAGGCGCCATAATCGCTGCCGCCCTGGAAAACTGCGGTGCCGGACGCATTCTCCGGCAGGTCGACCACTTTAACGGCCTGCCGGTTCTGCGGAATGCCGCCATAGTTGTTGATGATTAGCTGGTGGCTGCCGCTGGCTGTACCGGTGACCTGAATGCTGTCTGCCTGTCCGTGGTTGATATTGGTATTCATCATAAATACGGTCTCGCCGGAAAGCTGGTCTAGAACGAGGCGGTTTCCCACCGTGCCGCTATTGGATAAATATATTGTGCTGCCGCTTGTCGCAGTTAGGTTAGATATCGTATACGAACCGGCCGATCTGCTTAAATCAATGGTTCCCTGGTTCAGGCAGGTGAGACCGGCCAGCGTCAGACCAGGATTCATTTGCACAAGCGAACCGGAATTAGCCGTGATGTCAGCCGCATTGCCGGCGAAAAAGAGCATAGTTCCGCCATAGTTTAACGTCGTACCGGCTGCCTTGCCGCCGCTCATATACTGCAACCCGCCGTTAAGCAGCGCCCCTGAAGTTTCCCCTCCGTCGAAAACGATTTGCAAGCCGCCAGAGTTGACCGTCGTACCCGTGGTCTGCCCTCCGCTGTTGACGTTCTGTATTCCATCAGATGTTACCATTGTGTCCGTGGCTTGTCCCCCGCTGTTGACAGTCTGCGTGCCGCCGGAGTTGACCGTCGTCAGGTTCGCCAAACCCCATACGTGCTGCCGGCCTGTCAGCAGGGTGGACTCTGCCGTGCCGCCGCTATACACATTCTGGTTCCCATCTATATTCACCGTCGTGCCTGTGGCCTGTCCCCCGCTATTGATGTTCTGTGTGCCGCCGGAGTTGACCGTTGTCATGGAGGCAGCGCCGCCACCGTACACAATCTCACTCCCGCCGCTGTTGACCGTCGTATATGCTGCGCTGCCGCTCACTTGTTGTACTCCTCGGTCATTGATGGTGGTTGAGTTCGCGCTGTGACCGGCAAATACAATAAGAAGGCCGTTGTATTCGTTGCTGCCGTAATATCCTCCCCGATTTAGCGTAATATTGTCGGCCTGCCCACTAAGAATTGTCACCTCTCCATAATTAGCGTTCAGGGTGGCATCGGTACATCCCCGGAATACGTATCCATCCTCCAAAATTACATTAGTCGCACTTCCCGCCGGGCGTCCTTCCTTACTTTCCTGCAACTGCAAATTGCCGCCGGAGTGTACCGTGGTTCCTGTCGCGCTGCCGCCAGCACTCACCACCTGAAACCCGCCGGAGTGGACAACGGTGTCGGCCACCCGGCCGCTGGTCTGCACACCCTGCAACCCGCCGGAGAAAATAGTCGTTCCTGAAGCCACACTGAACTGGTCTTGCACAATCTGCTGTCCGCCTGACAGTATGGAGGTATTGGTTGCCCTGCCGCCATCAAAGATGTGTTGCCTGCCGCCGGCGTAAATTTCAGTGGCTGTAGCCGAACCAAAGTCATACACCGCCTGCAAAGAACCGCCATATACAGAAGTCGCGGAGGCAATACCTCCGTTAAGTACGCCCTGGCTTCCCCCGTTTCTTATGGTGGTACTGATCGCAGTACCGGCTGCCACCGCCTGCAGGCCTCCGTCAATAATAGTTTCTATTGCAGTGCCCCCGGCGGTTACGACCTGGTTGCCATGCAGATGACCCAAGCTGGTTGTGGACGTGCCGCCGATATATGTATTAAGTGCTCTTCCACCCGACGAGACGCGCTGAGTGCCGTCTATTTCGATAAGACTGCCGCTTGCGATACCTCCGTTGTATATATGCTGTTCCCCGCCTGCCTCGATTTCTGTGGCATCCGCATAGCCACCCGATGAGACAAACTGGCTTCCACCTGACCAAATCGTAGTATTGGACGCAGTGCCGCTTCTCTCGACATGCTGACTGCCGCCGGAGGTTACAGTGGTTAAGTTCGCCCATCCGCCGGCGGATATGTGCTGGATTCCGCTCAGGGTTGTGCTGACTGCTGTGCCGCCGCTGCGGATATGCTGTATTCCTGTCTCGGTCACCGTGGTATATTGCGCCCACCCGCCGGCGGATATGAACTGCTGCCCCTCCATCGTTGTGTGGTCAGCCAGGCCGCTTGCGTGCTGCTCTCCTCCAGCCTTTACCGTCGTACTGACCGCAGTACCGGAAGAATGTATTGTCTGCTGCCCGCCTGACGATACGATCGTACTATCCGCTCTGCCTCCTGACGAAATATGCTGCTGTCCGCCTGACGATACACTCGTACTTTCTGCTCTGCCTCCTGCCGCAACCTGCTGCCGCCCGCCGCTGATGATTGTCGTATCACTGGCACTGCCGCCGGCACTGACGATCTGCAGACCGCCGCTGCCTACAGTGGTATTGGTTGCTGACCCGGACAATAATACTGTTCCGGACCAACCGGCTTGAATCGTCTGCGTCCCATCTTGAACTAAAGTATTGCTTGCCAGGCCATACACCGTTTGGCTCCCGCCTTGCGTCACGGTAGTATTGACTGCACTGCCGAGGACTTCCTGGGCCCCGCCGCTAATTGTCGTACTGGTCGCATGGCCGCCGGTGCCAATGTGTTGGCTGCCGCCTGACATAACTGTAGCGCCTGACGCGCTGCCGCTGGCGGCAATGTATTGAATGCCGCCTGAGTAGATCACAGTGGAATAAGCACTGCCTGAGTTCACGTTCCCAACAATCTGCTGACCGCCATTATAAACAGCGGTATATTCTGTAATTCCGCCATATCTGACTAGCTGTATGCCGCCGCTCAGAATACTCCAATCCGCTATGCCGCCGTCAACATATTGCCGGCCGCCTGACCACACGGTGGTGTACAAAGCGATGGTATTATCATCCAGAGTCTGCATGCCGCCGGAGTATATCTGGGTATATGCCGCGATGCTGCCGCTGTCATACAAATGCTGTGCACCGCCATAGATAGATGTGTATAATGCCGTTCCTCCGTTTTCAACCTGCTGCATGCCGCCCGGATCAATGTAAGTGCGGTCTGCATCTCCACCCTGTACAAACTGTGACCCACCGGAGTATATATAGGTAGTGTGCGCAGCCCCTCCGCTTTTCACCTGCAACTCTCCGCCGGATTTTATTGATGTACTTGTTGCGGTGTCCCCGTCATATACCCTGATTACCTCACCAGCCTCCACCACTTCATCATCATAATCTTTGGCATAAGCGGTCGTGAAAAACAGCCGGTCAAAGACCTGGCCGCCACGATTAAAGCTGGTCGCCAGCTGTTCATCAAGCCCCTGCCGCTTGTTGGGAACGTCCATGATCGCTCCGCCCAGCGGCAGTACCACCGGAACCATATTGTTGAGGCCATTTACGGCAGCCATGAGCAAGGCCATCGTCTTTTCACGGCTGACTTTTCTTCGCAGGCTTTTTCTTGTCGCCATAAACCACTACCTCCCCCGGGGTTTAAAATTGTGGTCCGTCATAAGCTGGTCGATGACGGCGCAGACCTTTTCAGCATTGATGAACCGTGTGCATTCGAACTGGCGGTCGGTATTCTTGTGCCGCGGGCACCAGGCAAAGTCATAGTGTTCAAACTCGATGCTGCTGTCGGAAAAACAGCCGTTGCAGACATGATAATTGATAACCCGGTAGGGCGTGTAAAACTCTGTGAAGGGAAGACTGAAGCCGCTGATCATGATGACAGGCTTGCCCACTGCCCAGGCCAGCCAGGACAGCCCGCTGCTCAGGCCGACAAAGAAATCGGCGTAAAACAGCAGATCGGCCCTTTCCTGCAGCGGCAGCGCACCGGTGAAGTCTTCGGCTCCGTAGGGGATGGTGTTCCAGCGGCTGCCTGAACCGTGGCAAATCTCCTTATCGATACAGAGGACCCGGTAGCCTTTGGCTTTCAGATGTTTTATCGTATTAAGCCAGCCGGCACCGTTATTCCAGTACTTGGACTGGGTAGTGGCCTGAGTGGCGATACAGACATAAGGCTCTTCTATGGTGCGCTCAAGATTTTGCGGCACGATTTTCGGCCGAATTTCTACCGGCTCCAGTCCCAGGAGATACGGAATGGTTTTTTGCAGGCCGACGATCCGCCAGTCTACAGGCTGGTGCACCCGGTCATCGCAGGGGAAAAAGATGCCCATGTAGTAAGAGGCGTAAATGCCTTCCGGGCGTTCCTCCGGGCCAATGAATTGCAGCTCCGGGTAGGCCGGCTTGAACAGTTCCGCCAGCTCAGGCGCCATGGCGCAGTAGACCTCGCAGTCGTGTTTGTATTTGAATACCTGGGCATAAGGAAACCAGGCTATAATATCGCCAAGCGTGCCGACAGGGAATTTGATAAGTACTTTTTTTCGCTTTAGGTCCATGTCATGACTGAAAATGAGCCGTTCATCCCTGTAGACCTCAATACGAAAGTTGACATAGTATTTTTTGGTGCTGGTGACAAGCACATTCGAGGCTTTTGCATCATAGAGCGTCAGGAAGCAATCACGGTCAATAAGTTTTACCCGCCAATCGCCCTCCGGGACGTTAACTCTTGCGCCATAGTTGAAATCAAACTCGAGCCCGGCAACATCCGTTTTACAGGTAAGCGGGCCGGCATAAAAAGAAATATAAGGTTTTTTTTCGGTAAGAAAGCCTTGTTCCTTTTCTTGCATCTGGTCCATACCTGTCTCCCTTTCAATACACAGTTAATAAGAAACCTTTGACTGATAAAAAAGTTTTGTCAATTACTTCACAGCGATTTCCATAATTTCGTCGATGTCGAGCGTCACCGAATTGTTGTTGTCCAGGCGGATGGTTAGGAGATAATCCTGGCCGGGAATGACGGATGTAATTTTCGCCATAATGAATACCTCCCCGTCAAGAAATGATATGAAAAAAGTCCAACTCACTTTTATTTTAAAGCAAGTTGGACTTCATTGATATTCCCCGATCGGGTAGTCTTTGCCGTCGGCCTGTGTACCGATAATCTGTTTTATCTTGTCTGCTGTTCGATAAGCACTCTTGTCAGCGCTGTTCGGTTGCTGACGCCCAGTTTGATGAAAATATTCCGCAGCGTTTTTTTCACCGTCTCCTTCGTAATGTTCAGCGTTTTGCCGACCGCCTGGTTTGACAAACCCGCTGCGACCAGCGCGGCGATCTCCGCCTCCCGTCTTGTAAGCGACGGTTTGACGTGCTCGCTGTCCAGCTTTGCTGCGATGGCACACCACTTTTCGGCCACCGGCGGATACATTTCGCGGATTCGGCCGATGAAGTCCCGGTGCCGGCCGGCGGTCTGCAGTTCGGCCAGGAGTTCGGCGATATATTCGCCATTTTCCACGAACGGCATCACAACCCCGTCCGGGGCTGCCAGGTCGAGGGCCTCGGCCAGCGCGGCCTGGGCGGCCTGCTGCCGGCCGAGGCGCGCCAAAGCGGCCGCCTCGCAGATGCGGATGTAAATTTGAGCCAGCAGGTTGGGGAAAACGCCGGCGTCTGCGAAAAGCTGGCTGGCAATGCCGGCCAGTTCCCGATAGCGGCCGGCGATCAGCAGCGCCTTGGCCCGGATGATATGGCAGAAGGCGTGGCAGGTAACATAGATGGTGTCCGGCAGTTCCCCCTCGGCGATCCAGCCGGGGATGCGCTCGCCCCGGTTTAGGCAGGCGAAAACAAAGCCTTCGCACAAATCGAGCGTATGCAGATATGTAAAGGTGGTTTGCCGCTTCATCATTTCCCGCGCCCGCCGCAGGCTGTCCTGCACGTAGTCCCAGTCACCCCGGAGGAGGGCCAGCCGTATCCGGAGAAAGTCGCTGCCCAGCATGACCGAGGGCTGGTTCTTGGACCTGGCGATGTACAAAGCCTTATGGGCGATGATTTCCGCGTTGTCGAAATCGCCGCGATAGTAATGGTGTTCGGCTTCCATCACATATTCCACGCCGGCGCCGTGGCCGCCGGTCAGGCGAAAGTAACTGGGGGCTTCCGCGATGAGCGTCCTGACCGTGGCTGTGAGTTGCCCACTCTCGCGGTAGTACAGGTAGAGCACCGACGGCGAGCCCATCGTCGCCGACCCGCTGGCATCGATAAATTCTGCAGGCCCCTTGATAAGTTCCCAGGCCGCTTTGTAATGCCCGACGGTGGCGTTAAGGTCGTTATAGGCGGCATAGCCCTTATGAATTTCCAGGGTGGCCCGCAGTTGCCGGCGGCACCGGTCGTCCAGCCCGGGCGCGGCGGCGATGTGGCCGCTCACCTCCCGGCACTGGTTGGCGAACAGCGCTAGTTCGTTGTCCACCAGCAGGTCATAGGCCAAAGTAAGGCCGGCCCCCGGATGCCGAGCCCTTATCTGGGGCGGGCATTCACGGAAGTAGGCGCGGCGGGCTTCTTTGGGCTGACAGGCAAAAATATAGAAACCGCCGGTTTCAATGGTGGCCAGCAGTTGTTCGAAATCGGCGGCCCGGTAGAAATAGTCCATAGCATGGTTTAGTTCGCCCATGCTGCGGAACCATTCGCCCCCTCTTCGCCAGGTGGCCCGGCGGAGCTCCGGGTCCTGCCGGTCGAAAATCCGCCGCAGGTAGCCGGTCAGGATATTGTGCATGCCATAGAGCCCGCTGGCGCGGTCGAAGGCGACAAAAGCATTTTCCAAGGTAAGTCGGGCCAGCAGGGCGGCCGCATTGCCCGCCGGCCACATATGTTCGGCTTGGGCCAGGGTGAAGCTATCGAAAATGCAGATAGCCGCGAGAAACTTCTTCATTTCGGCGGAACAAGGCTGATAGACCACCTTGTCGATCAGTTCGTACAGGCTGGCAGGCTGCTGGTCAAGCCGCCCGGTCTGTCGGTAGTCGAGGACGTAAAGATAGACGGCGCTGATCCAGCCTTCGGTGGCGGAATGGAGAAACGCCGCTTCCGCGAGGTTCAGCCTGACGCCGCGCAGCTTGCTATATTCAGCGATCTCACCGGCGGTGAGCGCAAAGTCCCGTTTGTCCAGCAGCAGGCAATGCCTCTTCAGCATCAGTTCGGCGGTATTTTCTCCGAAAGCGCTCCGAGACAGAATCAGAATATGCAAACCGGGGATGTCCGCCCGGACCAGCCGCTCGAAAAAGCGGTCGATATTCTCGTCTGACAACAGATGGTAGTCGTCGATAACAATGACCGTGGACGCGGGAAACTTCACCGCGCCCATGATCTCGACGGCTTCTTCCCGCAGCAGGCTGTCGGCGGGCACGCCCAGTCCGGCCAGGTTCTGGCCGCAGACCGGGTCGATCCTGGCGAGCAGACGGCTAAACCCGCCCCAGAAAGCGGCCGGCGAGGAATCGAACACAGTCTGCCACAGCACCTTGGCCTGGCAGCCTCGCAAGAACTCCCGGACCGCAGTGGTCTTGCCATAGCCCATCGGCGCTTGTACCACCGTCAGCGGATATTCCCAAACTCCCTGCAGGAACCGGTTGAGCGACTTGCGGGTATAGAGTTGTCCAGCATCATTGGGAAACATGACAAAACCTTCCTTCTGTCGTCGATTACCATTTTTATGGTAGGCTTTTCTTTACAATGGTATTTCTCCTCATGTTAACAATTACCTCCTAGTAAAAGAAAGCCCACCTTTGCCAAATGGCATAGGTTTCCCTAAAGCCCAACACAACACTTCACGCGAAATGCCGGAAGAATATAATCGCTCCCCACAACCAAAGCACATACTTTTCAGGTATATGCAATTGGGTGTGCCTGCAAGCCGGTGGAACATAGCCTGTCCATCCTATCGCAAGGTAAGAGAACAAACCCTTTTTTAAGGTTGCCTTTGACATGATACGAAGGTCAGGAAGCATTGCGTGAACGGCGGCAATGGGCTGATCGCCTCCGTACACAGCCAATTGATTCAAACGTTCTACAGGAAATCTGGACAAATATTGAGCAAGCAGTTCTCTTTCTTTCGGGTCATTGCTTTTGACATGAATCAGAAAAGACCGCTCCGGAAAATAAGCCAGCACCTCATCAAACGAAGGCATCAATCCCACGCCTTTACCACGAAAGGGAAAGGTTTTTCCGCCGTCGGCGCTATAACCGTAACCCACATCAAGCGATTTCAATTCTGCTATCGTGTAATCTCTGGTAACACCTGTCCCGTTGGTCCGGTAATCAAGCTTCCAGTCGTGAAAAACAGCAAATTGCCCGTCTTTGGTTATGTGGACATCAAGCTCAACGATGTCGGCTCCAGCCTGAAAGGTTTGAGCAAGAACCAGCGACCATGCCTGTTCATTTGTCTTCTCTACAGAAAGTGATGAAGTTCTTACCTGCGTCCGTACAGATGCAGGTAGCGTCTTTGATATAGTCGCCAATCACGCCTTCAACCTCCATGCTCGAAATACGCCCGTACCCTGCAACCTGCGAGACTATCTCGCCGTTTAAGCTGCTCTCACTAAACATATTCACTTAAGCTGCTGCTGAATCTGAAAAAAATCCTGCCAGGGGTCAGCGCTGCCAATCCTCCGAAGCGCCTCCTCCATATCGATACTGTCGGGAGCCACCGTATCCAGTTCGCCCCAGGCGATGGGCATGGATATCTTGGCCTCTTTTCGTGCTCTCAGCGAATAGGGGGCAATGCTGGTAGCTCCTCTGCCATTGCGAATCCAGTCGATAAAGATCTTGTTGGCGCGTTTGGCTTTTCTGACATTGCTTGTGTAGCGGTCAGGCCACTTCTGTTCCATCACCTGGGCAACCCGCCTGGCAAAATCGTAAAACCCATCCCAGGCAACGGCAGGTTTTAATGGTACGACCACATGATACCCTTTGCCGCCGCTGGTCTTGAGATAAGAGGTCAGGGAAAGTTCGGACAAAATGTTCTTCATATCCCGCACACCCTGGCGCACCCTGCTCAGCTCCATGCCCTCGTCGGGATCCAGATCGAATACCATCAGATCAGGCTTTTCCAGCTCGTTGATCCGGCTTCCCCAGATGTGAAATTCCAATGTGCCCATTTGAGCTTCCGCAATCAGCCCGTGGGCGTTTTCGATATAAAAGTAATCTGCCCTTTCTCCACTGCCGGTGGAAATAGGAATGGTGACAATTCCTTGGCTGACCGGACCGGGATGCTTCTTATAGAAGCAGGTCTGGGAGATGCCCTTGGGACAGCGTACACTGCTGAGAATCCGATGGCTCAAGTACGGCAGCATGCGCTCCGCCACCCGGGCGTAATACCGGATCACATCTGCTTTGGTGATTCCAGCCTCTGCAAAGATTACCTTGTCCGGATTGGTAATCTTGATTCCAGCGATCACGATATTGTTGGCGTTTGCTGGCCTCTCTGTTTCCCGGGCGGATGACGGGATCTGGCTTTCATCGTCCGCTGTTTCCCGCTTGATATCCCGGGGCTCCTTATCCGTCCGCAGGCCTTTGAAGCTTGCCTGCCTTAACAGATTCTCTTCGGTCCATTCGGCAAATTTGATTTCCGCAACCAGTTCAGGTTCCAGCCAGGTAATTCTCTCATGTTTTCTGGGTTTTGGCGCGAGTTGGAAAGGAGCCTCTCTTCTTTTTATGCCCGCGAATTTTTCCTCAAGTTCTTTTATATCCGCTTGGCTAAGGCCGCTGCCGGCACGTCCGGCATAGACGAATTCCCCGTCTTTATAAACGCCCAGGAGAAGGGAGCTTACCCCGCTCGCTCTTTTATCGGAAAGGGTATATCCGCCGATGATAAATTCCTGTCTTTGGTCGCATTTCAGTTTAATCCAGTCGCCGTTTCTGGTTCCGCTGTAAATTGAATTGGCTTTTTTACCGATGATTCCTTCCAGACCCGCCTCACAGGCCGCAATCAAACTCTCCTTGCCGTTTCCCCTAACATGCCGGCTATAGTGGAAGTTTTTCGGGGCATCCTTCATCAAAGCTTCCAGCCTTGCTTTCCTGTCAATCAGGCGTTTTCCCCGGAGGTCCTCGCCGTCCAGCGCCAAGAGATCAAAGACGATATAGGTCAGGGTTTGGGTCTGGCGATTTTTCAGATGGTTCTGCAGAGCCTGAAAATCCGTTCTGCCCGCTGCATCCGTGACGACCATTTCGCCGTCCAGAATCATCGCCCTGCCGCCGGCCCAACCGCTGAGGGAATAGGCGATATCCGGGAACTGCTTAGTATAATCCTTTCCGTTTCTGGTGATGAGCCGGACGCGGTTGCCTTCAACATAGGCCAGTATCCTGTAGCCGTCGTACTTCAACTCATAGAGCCAATCCTCGCCTTCAGGCAGCGCATGGACTAATCGGGTCAACTGTACACCAGTACTGCCAAAGGGGTTTTGCGTAATCTTTTCGTCGTCCCCTGCTTCAATTTCCGTCATGGTGCGCCCGGTTCTGATGCTGGTGGTAAATAAGGAAATCCCGTCTCCGGTTTGGGCATACTCATCTTTTTCTTTCAGCAAAAGCCAGTTAGTCTTCGTCTCGCCCGGTTTCCCTTTTAAGCGCACCAAAGCCCACTTCCCCTTTAGTCTACTTCCTTTCAGCACAAACTTCAGCATACCTGCATGGAGCCCGTCATCCACATCCCCATAGGGTTCCCAGTACCCTTCATCCCAGATCATGACGACTCCGCCGCCATATTCCCCTTTGGGAATCGTCCCCTCAAAGTTCCTGTATTCCAAAGGATGTTCCTCAACCTGTACGGCAAGCCTCTTATCACGGGTGTCATAAGAGGGCCCCTTAGGCACTGCCCAGCTCAACAGAACTCCGTCCCACTCCAGGCGGAAATCGTAGTGATCTCGGCGGGCCAGATGATGCTGAACAACAAACTTCAAACCTACTTGGGCGGCTTCTGTTTTGCCTTCCGGTTCCGAAGTTTTGGCAAAATTCCTTTTCCGGTTGTACGCGTTAAGCTTTTCAGACATAAAATTACGCCCGGCACCTTCTTCCTTTGGGCCTTCTCGGGCGCACCTCCGGGATTATTGTTTCCAGTTGAACGACAAGCATCCGTACCCCTTACCGGATTTTTCGTTCACGCCCCGGCAAACGCTTTGACCCCAATCCTGGATTGTCTCCATGAAAGAAGATTAAGTCATAGACGCGGAGCAAGGGGACGTAGATTTCGCTTCGTTACATATTCTACTAGTTAAAGAGGGATTGCGCGTTGGGGAGTACAGTCGATTTTTTGTTCGCCGTCACCAGAGGCATTTTCATTTTCCCCATCGCACGGGGCGAAGCGGCGTGGGATTGGCCACCGTGGCTGGTGCACTCCCCTGACAGTTAAACGATATAACAATACCTCCTCTTGTATATTTCATTGCTGAAATTCTACAGGAGGTACTTATTTACAATGTCCGTTTTTCAGGATTCGGTCCACTATGGAGAGAGTGCTTTTAAAGGAAACAATTTATACTATTATTTTCTGCAAAGACATCCGCAGGCTCACCGGATGGGGATAATGGCTGACATACCCTACTCGCAGCAACAGTTGTATGTCGCCGGTAATCCCTAAGGCTGACGAAAGCTCTTTAGCGGTCGCTGCTTCTTCTATTGCCTGGGTCATCGGATGAAGCGCAATGTTCCGCTCCCTCAGTTTAAGCCAAATCTGTTGCAGCTTTCGCCCGGTTCGAATCAGTTCAGCTACAGTTGGATTTTTGCTGCTAAACAACAGCCACCCACTGCCGGCCGCAACTTGTTCTTTTACCTTCTGAATAGTCGCTTCTCTGAATTCTTTCTTCAATACAGATTCATACGTGTAAAAATTTTTCACATACCAGCGTGCTACACCCTCGATCTCCATGCTCTCCGGTGTTAGTCCATTTCCATACCGCTGGCTGTCTTGATTTGACCAGCGAATCCACCCCGCCAGCTCCTGCTGAGCCGGGTCGCGATAGGCCTGGATTTCATTCGCCAAGATCGTGCTTTCCACCAAAGCCTTACCTTCCTGCGAGCTTCGTGGATAATAAAAAGCATCTTCCCGATGCCCCTGCGTAATCAAATGAATATCCTCACTCGATAATTCATTTGTCAGGAAATTACTTCGTAACGTTCGTCGTAATTCAATCTGCTGGATGAGTCTATGATCAGAATAGCTTATTTTATGCAATTTGACATCAGCAATCTCTTGATCTTTTGTGCTTTGCGCAAGGATTTGGATTTCTGCTTCATACCCTTGGCTGCTTGCCGCCGTTGCCAGGTTCTCCAAAAAAGCGCCCAGGGAAATCATCATTTCCCGGTTTTCTGGATCAACGGCAGGCAGCCAGCGGCTTCTGTCTGTGCCAACGATCCAGTGGCGGCTGGTAATAATCTTTACTGTCCATGGTTGCGCATTATGCCCGCTAGGAGCTAAGGCAGCATAATATAATATATCAGCCATCTCCTGTTCCAATCCCCCTGTAAAATCAGCAGATTTCTCCCTCTCAACGGTCTGCAGTTGATCCAGTGAATGAAACAGCGAAACTCCACCTGCCATGATAAGAGCACCGCCGCTATAGGTAATAAATTGCCGCCTGTTCATCACGCTGCCTCCTAAGCCGGAAATGTATTGCTTAGTGTCTCTCTTCCTCACTTTGATTGATCTTTTCTGCTGCCGCCTTGGTCGCTTTACATACAGCTTCCCATACTGTCTGTTTTTTCCCTACAGAGGTATAGGGTATATACGTTTTGTTTATCCCTGTTCCAGCTACCTCATCTGTCAATATGTACTGCCCTTTTATTGCATCATACAAGCGAATTCTGAGCGTGGCTTCCGACTTAATCGCCTTATAAAATAAGATATCGCTAAAATCAGATTTAATCGGCAATATTTCTACCACTACTATCTGATTGGAACCGGAACGATTAGCCAGTTCCAACAACTCGGTTGTTTCGGCCCAATTGATTTTGTTAGTCACTTTATTTGTATTTTGATTTTTAAATTCGTTTTCTTGGTTCACTGAAACATTTAACTGATTTCGTAATTGCGAAAATACTTCATTCTTAAGCTGAGTACCATAAGCTTCTTTGGAACTATCCGTAACAATCAGTAATATTTCTGGCCTTTGGCTGGCTTTATACTCGTTGGCATAACAACTAACCGTTACTCCAGCAATAACCACTAATATAACTACGGCATAAAAAAGACATTTTACTACTTTCATAAGTTCCTCCTTAAAATTTCTGACATATAGTTAGTTTTAATAAACTAACTATATGTTTTATATAAACCCGCTTACTTGCGGGTAATATTATTTGTCACTTTATTTAAAAGAAAAGTGAATGTAATTTGTTCTTCTTTGTTCAGCATTGCTAATAGATCAGCAGCAAACTGTCGATAGCCTCTATCTTCCAGTTCAATAATCTCCTTACCTTTTTCTGTCAGACTCACATACACTACCCGTAAATCGTCTTTTGATGTAAGCTTTGCAATAAATCCACATTGTAAAAGCTTATTAACCGTCACAGTAACTGTGGATTTTTGTACGCCAAATATTTCGGCAAGCTCGGTAATTGTAACATCCCTTCGTTCCTTTATTACATGCAAATAATGCAATTGAGTTATTGATAAATTAAACAACTCTTTCGAGTTCTGCGTATCTTCTTTATATCTACGCATGCTTTCGCGCATCGATTCTGATATGATGTTAATTGCTTTAACAATGACTTCTTCCTGTTGCATTATGGCTGTACCCCGTAATTAGTTAGTTTTATAGAACTAATATAATGCTAAAAATATGTATTGTCAAGTTAAATCTGTATCTGAATTAATTCTTCTGTTAAAAACAGAGCCAGTGAAGTTTGTGCCTCCCAACCAAGAAAACATTAACCATATTTTGCTACAGCCCTTGAACCCAGCAACTGCCTGGCCTCAAGGGCTGTGTTTTCTTTTCAGCAAAACTTTTATTAAACCTCTCGAACGATTTTTTCTACATCATCGATTAGTTTTTTCATGCATGTACATGCCTGTTCTTCTTCGTATCCGGCTAGCGAGAATAAATTTTCTATCCTCCGCCCATACTCAGGCGGTTTGATCTGAAATCCGTCAATCATGCGGACAGCTTTTTTCTCATTGATGCAGTACTCACCGTTGAGTGCGAACAGTACCTGATTAAGACAGGAAACCGAGCGGACCAGGTGCGCTGCTACATAATACGTATCATGCTTATTTTTGTTCTTATCAGCAAACATATGAGAAAATCCGGCTTCAAACATAAAAAAGCGGATTATTGCCTCCCTCATTTTCTGTGGGTAAGGACGGGTTTTATCCTGCATCTTCTGTATTTTCCCATCGCGATCAGAGAGTATTTTGCAAATGGCTAACTCCCCCATGTACATGGCATTTAGGTAAGCATGAGGATGCCCAGTTTGATAGTGGGCAGTAATCCTGCCTTCCCGGCAATCCTCAATAGCCTGCTCTACTCGCAGAATATCCCGCAGAATGAAATCTACATGGCAGTCGTTAATCAGAAGCCAACCACCGCCATTAATCCAGTTTCCCCATGCACCGGGAGGTGCGATCAAATTGGTCCGGTGTTCACTGTCCAGCACAGTGGCTGCCCTGTCCAAAGCGGTTAAATCAAGGGTATCGCTATGATAATAGATTCCAATATCAATGTCGGATTCCAGAGTATGAGTTCCTCTTGCTCTTGAACCGCCCAACACAATACCCGCTATCCCATTAATAGGGATCAGAGTGTTACTGACCGATTGTAATATGGTTTCTATTTGATCCATTTTCATTTACCTCCCAAGTCGTACTGCTATTCCGATGTTTGGCCGGGTATGATTTTTTGAACCGCATCGGCGTGAATCGCATTTCTTTGACTATTGGAACCGCCTGCCACATTCAGTTAATCCTAATGAACATTTTCAGCCAAGTTATTTGGCTAAGCTTCTAACTCGTCACCTCATGATATTCAAGGACTCACCAGATACCCGCCATCCACCCGGATAACCTGTCCCGTTATCCAGGATGACTGCTCTGCACACAAGGATAAAACAAAATTGGCAATATCCGCTGGATAGCCGACTCTTCCCACCGGCAGATGAGGCAAAACCTGCTTCTCCAGTTCTGCGTCAATCCAGCCGGTCTGGACTGGGCCGGGGGCAATCGCGTTGACCGTGATGCCATAAGTGCCCAGCTCTACGGCCAGACTCCGGGTATAAGACTCCAGCGCCGCTTTGCTCGCACCATAAGATATTTGGCCGGGAAACCGTCGCGCTGCATCGGTGCTGATATTGATAATGCGTCCATAGCAATCTTTGCGCCTGATTTGCCGCTCTGCAAACTCCTTACTGAGTAAAACAGGTGCCTTGACATTGACATCAAAATGACGGTTGATAACGGTCGCCGTCGTGGAAAAAACCGTATCCGGCAGTTCGCAGTGAGCGGCGTTGTTGATTAGGATATCCACCTGGCCGAAAGCAGTTTCTGCATAGTCAAACAGCTGTTTATGTGTCCCGTCCAAACTTAGGTCAGCCGCATATATTCCTGCTGTTCCGCCACTCTGTTCGATTTCTGCTTGCACCAGCAGAGCCGCTTCTCTGTTACTTGCCTTTGTGTAGTCAATTTCGACCCCAATATGAATTTGCTCATCCCGCTCCAGATAATGGATGAGAACCTTACAGCCTTCCTGGGCCAGTGATTTTGCGATTTGTGCGCCGATGCCGGCACTGGCACCGGTTACGACCGCAGTCTTGTTTGCCAACCCCAGATTCATAACAATACCCGCCTCCTTGAGTTTTAGTTTTAACGAAATCTGGTAATAAAAAAGCCCGCAAAAGCTTACAGCACCTGAAAAAGTGCAGAACGCTTCCCACGGGCAATACTGGATTATAGAAAAAAAGCGCAGCAAGCACACCTTGCGCGCATAAATATTTTAGCGATAGTGAAGCCGTCTGTCAGGTATGATTATCAAAAGGGCAACACAAAAAAGGATATTCCCTAACGAACTGCACCTTTTGCAACTTATTCAGTTGCTTTCCACTATAACAGACGAAACAAACATCAAAATCACACCTTTACCGATTATAGCACTACTATACTGTTATTTTCGGCGACTGTCAAACAACACGCACATAAACAGTTGCTTTATTCAGCTAATACCAATGCCTTCAAACAGTCTGTAATAACCATATCAATTTCTACACCAACTATTGTAAAGCCCCCTTAAATAAAATCCCTCGTTTCAATTCTGCCATAATTGGTACTCGCTATTCTTAGAATAAAGCAAATTCACTTATGGAGTTCCCATTATGCCCGTACTAAGACAAACAAATTGGATTTACATTGTCATAAACTACTGCTTCTGAGAGGCGTAAAGAAACCTACAATAACCAATCTCAGAAGCATTCTTCATAAGTTCAAGATTCAACCACGCAGCAAGTTCATAAAATGGTCTTTCATTGAAAGGCCACTTAGTTCTCTTACCTGAAAGAAGTTCCTCATCTGACAATGTTTCCAATTTAATAGTCCATTCATTGCGTAGCTGGGTTATTTTTTCTCTAACAGTCATCATAGTACCAGGCCAACGGACATTCTCACGCGTTAACGTTCCATCACCAAACGAATGGTTTAACACCATTGACCACCAAAAAATAATATGCCAGGTTAACCAAGCGATACTGGATGGACCTATATCGTAGGCTTCGGTATCTGGCCAGTCCACGTGCCAGACATCTAATTCTTTAGTAACATGAAGCCCTCTTGACCCAGGTCTCCAGAGACACTCTTCGTCATCAAGACCTGTAAGATGAAGGTCTAATATCTGACAAGAAATATCAAATTGAAATTTTAGTGCCTTACGAACACAATCTGTTGAATTTTGTATATCTTTGCCATTCATAGTAGTTTCAATCTTCTTTTCTACTCCGGCCATCTGACTCTCCACCTTTTTTAGATTTTACAAGGTCCCGCTTTCCCCGTCGGCCTGAGTTGTCAAATGATTATTCGGTCAGGACTGTTAAGCCGCTCTCATCAGACTAACAGTGAAGCGCTTTGTAGTTCTATTATGCATCAATTTCATTTAAATATCGACCAATGCACTATCCTGTGCAATATTCCACTGTACCAAAAAACCCGCAAAATTCGCGGGTTGACAACATGTTATCATCTTATATTTTCCCGAGATTCTAACCTGATGTTTTCTTCCTTTGTCTGCGGAAACATATTCCACAATCTCCCACAGCCCTTGAAACCAGGCCCCACCTGGCTTCAAGGGCTGTGTTTTCTTTTCAGCTAAACGCAACACTGCATGTATCATGTAAAGAAAAAAGCATTATAATCTGCAGCAGGGCCGATAAAAGTGCATCGAAGATAACAACAGCTACTGGAAGAACACTATATAAAACGGGATACAATTTGGCTTTAGAGCATGATTTTGAGCGGGCGGCAATGTCTACCTGCTCTAGCAGTATTTGACGGTTGGTGGGAAGAGAATGTACAGACAGGGGTTCGTAATATCAGATCTGCTGTTTGGCTGCATTTGCCCGGTCCATAATTTCCCGGACTATCGCTGTTTTGGCATCCGCGTAGTGCTGAACATGCTGCCACGTATTCTTTGCCAGGTCTCTCTTGACTTGTGCATATTTCTCCCGATCGGTTTCATTGGATCGCAACCAATCACGGAAGCGCAGCATTCTTTCGATCTCAGATGTGTCTGCACTGAACACATGCAGATTGATATCGATATCAGGCCCCTTGAACAGACGGTGCTCGAACCATTCGCGTTCTCGAATCCGCAGTATGTAACCGGCTGCCTCCAAATCCGGAACATATGACGGCTCGTCGGCAGAGTCCGACACAACCAGCAGCATGTCGACGATTGGTTTAGCACACAGCCCAGGCACTGAGGTCGATCCGACGTGCTCCACCTGCAATGCCTTATTGCCAAGTACGGAACGAATCCGGTTAGCCTCCCGAGCGTATAGCTCAGGCCAGCGAGGGTCGTACTCAACGAGGGTGATGGGTGCGTTATGCGGTTTCAGCTCACCCACAGTAATCTTCTGAAGCTCTTCATCTTTCCTAAGAGTGAAGTTGTTATCGTCCTGTATCACTGTTATTAGATCACCGCCTTTTGGAGTTTCTTATCTATTCAACAAGTCCAATATGTAGGGTTTTCTTCCTTTGTCGGCGAGAACATCTTCTACATTTTCCCCAAAGCCCGTAAAACCAGGAATCGACTGGATTCACGGGCTTTGTTTTCTTTTTAGCCAAACGCAACACTTCACGCGAAATGCCGGAGGAATATAATCACGTGGTCGGAGAATTTCTTATTGGCAACACACCCCGGTTCTTTAGACTGTTTAAGATGCCACCCCAGAACTATGGTCCATTCGCTTTGTGAACTAAAGTTAAGAATTAGTGAAACAAAGGTGCTATTCTATCAATGCGATTTGTCCATATACCACCTGTATAATTAGGCGGGAGACGTTTTATATCTTCAGGTGTATCAAAGCCTGCTGAAAATTCCCCTTCCCAGACAACAAGAATCACTCGAGTATCAACGTCTGCCATTCGATTCAGAAACCGGTTGGGCCATCCCCACAACCACGGCGCATACTTTTCAGGTATATGCAATTGGGTGTGCCTGCAAGCCGGTGGAACATAGCCTGTCCATCCTATCGCAAAGTAAGAGAACAAGCTCTTTTTCAAGGTTGCCTTTGACACGATACGAAGGTCAGGAAGCATTGCGTGAACGGCGGCAATGGGCTGATCGCCTCCGTACACAGCCAATTGATTCAAACGTTCTACAGGAAATTTGGACAAATATTGAGCAAGCAGTTCTCCTTCTTTCGGGTCGTTGCTTTTGACATGAATCAGAAAAGACCGCTCCGGAAAATAAGCCAGTACCTCATCAAGCGAAGGCATCAATCCCACGCCTTTACCACGAAAGGGAAAGGTTTTTCCGCCGTCGGTGCTATAACCGTAACCCACATCAAGCGGTTTCAATTCCGCCATCGTGTAATCTCTGGTGACACCTGTCCCGTTGGTCCGGTAATCAAGATTCCAGTCGTGAAAAACAGCAAATTGCCCGTCTTTGGTTATGTGGACATCAAGCTCAACGATGTCGGCTCCAGCCTGAAAGGCGGCTTCCATTGATGCAATGGTGTTTTCTAAATAGAGATGCTCTGGTGGATAAATACGTTTGGCGGTATCGGTTTTGCCCGTAATTCCTTCCATGCTGAAAGTCTGGGCAAGTCCCCGATGGGCAACAAGTAAAGGTTTGCCCGTCCGTTCCTCGGCAAAATAAGAGCTATTGTTAAAATAAATGAAAACAATCAAGGCAAGAAATAACCAAAATATTTTTTTCTTCACTTTTCACTCTCCAACAACTTTCTAACAGTAACAATATCATTGGCAGAGACCAAGCTTTTACGAACGTTTCTCTAACATGTTCAAATTCTGTTATTCGAGGTAATAACTCTTTCGCAAGTCGACAACGTATTATCTATTGTATTTTTTTAAGATTGTAACCTGATGTTTTCTTCCTTTGTCCGAGGAAACATAAACCATATTTTTCCACAGCCCATGAACCCAGGCAACGCCTGGCTTCATGGGCTGTGTTTTCTTTTCAGCCAAACTGTACACTCCACGTGACTCGTTTGCGCAAACATATCCACCGGCTGAATCTCCTGCGTTATATACCCCAAACCATCCAGAACAGCTAGGTCACGCGCTAGGGATGCCGGGTTGCATGAGACATACACAATTCGCTTAGGCTCCATCTGGGCAAAAGTCTCCAGCACTTTTTGCTCACAGCCGGCGCGGGGCGGATCAATCACGATGACATCAGGACGTATGCCTTGCTGGAACATTGCCGGCATAATATCGACGGCATCGCCAACCAGAAATTCTACATTATCCACCTTATTATTAACGGCATTTTTCCGGGCGTCGATGATGGCAGGCTCGACAATCTCGATGCCATATACTTTGGCTGCCTGCCGGGCCAGGAATAAGGTTATGGTGCCTGTGCCGCAATAGGCGTCAATGACGGTTTCGCTGCCTGTCAGCTGGGCGTATTTTACGGCTTGGTTGTATAAGACCTCAGCCTGGGCGGTATTTACCTGGAAAAACGACCTGGCCGATATGGCAAAGGTAAATTCGCCCAGCTTATCGGTTATGGTATCCCGCCCCCATAGGGTAATTGTCTTATCGCCCATGATGATATTGGTTCGCCGGGGGTTAACATTTTGAACAATACTGACAAGTCCGGGAATTTTGCTTTTGAGGCGTTCAATCAGGGCACCGCACTGCGGCAGACGCTCGGTTGCCGTTACCAATACGACCATAACCTCGCTGGTAGCTGTGCCGACCCGCCCCAGGACATGACGAAGTACGCCTTGCCCGGTCTGTTCCTCATAGGCGGTAATACCAAGTTCGTCAACAACATCCCTGACTGCGCGGACAATATCGTTATTAGTCTGATGCTGGATTAGACAATTATCTGTATCAACAATATCATGACTTCCCTGTGAGTAACAGCCAATGACCACTTTGCCGTTCTTGCGGCCTACCGGGAACTGCATTTTATTGCGGTAATACCAGGGATTTTTCGCGCCGATAGTAGGGTGGACGATAACGTCAGGCAGTTTGCCGATACGGGTTACGGCATCGATGACCTGCCGGCGTTTGACATTTAGCTGTTCCTGATAGCTTAGGTGCTGCAGCTGGCAGCCGCCGCATTCCCGGTATATCCCGCAGTCAGGGGTTGTCCGGTGCGGTGACGGGATTTGTACAGCCTCCAGGCGGCCAATGGCATATGTTTTTTTGACAGTGGTAATAACCGCCGTTATTGTCTCTCCCGGTAGGGCATTGGGGACAAATACGGTAAAGTCCTGATACCGCCCCACACCTTCACCACTATGCCCCAGGCCGGTAATATTGATGGTGTAGGTTTTGCCGGTCTCTACCGGCGGCTTAAGAATCTGTTTCGGCACATGTTTCACCTTTTCTTTACGTTAAATAGAGGGCGGAATTATCCGCCCTCTTTGCTCAATCATTCTTATCCTCAGAAGACTTGGCCAGCTTTATCAGCGTATCGGTATATTCTTTCAGTTTTTGACTGACAAGGGCATTCACCGTACTGGCCGGATAGCTGCCGTCGGCACCAGGCTCACCGGCTGGTGTACCTGTCAGAATTTCAATCCCCTGATCGATGGTCTTAACCGGATAGATATGGAACTTGCCTTGACGCACGGCTTCGATAACTTCATCACTTAGCGCCAAATTGCTGACATTTTGGTGAGGAATCATTACCCCTTGCTTGCCTGTCAGCCCTTTTAGCTTACAAACCGAGAAAAAGCCTTCGATTTTTTCGGTTGCGCCACCGATTGGCTGAACCTCGCCCTTTTGGTTAACTGACCCGGTAATGGCAATATATTGCTTAATTGGCAAGCCGGATAAGCTTGATAAAATCGCATACAGTTCGGTACTGGAGGCGCTGTCGCCGTCAACACCGTCATACAATTGTTCAAAGGTCAGGCTGGCAGTCAGGGTCAGCGGGTGCTTCTGGGCATATTTCTGTCCGAGATAACCGCTTAGAATCAGCACACCTTTGGTATGGCTGGTGCCGCTGGTCTTGGTTTCGCGCTCAATATTGACTACACCGCTTTTGCCAAGATAGGTATTGGCAGTAATCCGGGAGGGTTTGCCAAACATGTACTCGCCGACAGACAGGACCGCCAGGCCGTTTACCTGGCCGACTTTTTCCCCTTCGGTATCAATCAGGAGCTGGCCTTCGGCAAACATCTCCTGCAGGCGTTCTTCGTATTTGTTGGCACGATAGCGTTTTTCTTCAATGGCTTTCTTAATATGCCCGGTGGTAACTACCTGGCTGTTATCCAGAGTAGCCCAGACATCGGCTTCGCACAGCAGTTCGACAACCTCGTTGAACCGGGTGGTAAGCTTGGTTTGGGTACCGGTCAGGCGCGAACTGTATTCCACAACCCGGGCCACCGCTGCTTTATCAAAATGCTTGAGTTTTTCCCGGCTTACTGTTGAACTGATAAAACCGGCAAGCTTTTGAATATTGACCGGATTATTCTCCATCACTACGTCAAAATCGGCGTGGGCTTTAAACAATTTCCGGAAGTCTTCGTCATAGTTGTATAGCAGCTGATAAATGTAGGGATTGCCAATCAGTATGACTTTTACATTGATGGGAATGGGTTCCGGTTTGAGCGAAGCCATGGCCAGCACCCCATACTGCTCTCCCAGGTTCTCGATTTGCAGCTTCTTGGTTTTGAGCACCCGTTTCAGTGCTTCCCAGGCGCCAATATTGGTCAATACATCGCGGGCGTTTAAAATTAGATAACCGCCATTGGCCTTATGCAGGGCTCCCGGCTTAATCATCGTAAAATCAGTGCTGACAACACCCATGCGGGTTTCGTATTCGGCCCGGCCCACCAGATTATAGTATGTCGGATTAATTTCAACAATTACCGGCGCACCCTTGGTTTCACGATTATCTACCAGCAGGTTAACATTATATTTATCTTTGGCATCCTGGGCCGGCCGCTTAAATAACATGAGCGGATTATTTTCTTCCTCAGCCTGGGGTTTAAATTCATTGATGTTTTTGGACACATCCTGTTTAATGGCTTCCAAAAAGTCGACAACAGGCTGATAATCCCGGTACTTTTCTTTGAATTCCTCAATAAGGTGACCGGCGGCAAACAGGCCAATTTTGATATCAAGCTGCTTCAGCTGTTCGCGAACACTCCGCTCCAAAAGCTGCA
>POVV01000391.1_pt1 | contig 29913 bp, 30 predicted proteins | sample 1560271 | NCBI WGS metagenome assembly POVV01 (sample SAMN08337232, study PRJNA429181) | Bioreactor metagenome, whole genome shotgun sequencing project. | biome: cows' rumen and soil; feature: anaerobic; isolation source: anaerobic chemostat enrichment culture, galacturonate as sole carbon... | reverse complement strand
CAATTTCATCGGCTATATGCTGGAAGCGGCGGTGGAGAAAAAAGTGAGCTCTGTACTGCTGTTTGGGCATGTCGGTAAGCTGGCCAAGGTTGCTGCCGGCATCTTCTATACTCACAGCCGGATTGCTGATGCCCGCCTGGAGACCTTAGCGGCATATGCGGCTTGGCTGGGCGCTTCACAGGAAACCGTCAAAGCCATGCTGGCGGTAAAAACCGCTGAGGCGGCGCTTGAGCTGATTGCCGCCAACGGTTTGGAAGCGATATATCCGCTGTTGGCCGCGAAAGCTTCGCAGCGGGCGGAACAGCATGTGTATGGCGACTTAACGGTAGGCACTGTGCTGACTACTCTCAAAGGCGAGATATTGGGCATGGATGATACAGCGAAAACGATTGGAGGTGAGCTGGGGTGGAAAATCGAATTACCATTGTAGGGATAGGCCCTGGCAGCGACGGCTATCTGCTGCCGGTTGCCAGTGATCACATCGCGCAGGCTGCGGTACTGGTCGGCGGCAAACGCCTGCTGCAGCCATATCTTAAACCAGGGATAAAGACAAAAGTAGTTGACGGTGATTTACAGGGCGTTGTGGCGTTTATCACTGACGAATTAACAACCGGTCATGTTACTGTGCTGGTTTCCGGCGATCCGGGCTTTTACAGTCTCTTGCCGCTGTTACGGCGGCACTTTGGCGATCGCATTGACATAATTCCCGGTATCAGCTCGATGCAGCTTGCGTTCGCGCGGGTTGGACTTCCCTGGCAGGACGCGCTGTTAGCGAGCGTTCATGGCCGGACAGAGAATCCCGAAATCTGGTCATACCGGACAGGGAAGCTGATCGGCTTGCTGACTGATGGTGAACATAACTCGGCCTATGTCGTTAAGCGGTTGCTGGCGGCAGGCTGGCCGTTACATAGCAAGGTCTGGATTTGCAGTCACTTGTCATATCCGGATGAATCGATTGAACAATACTCACTGGCGGAATTGCAGGAGCAAGGAGGGGTTGGCCATTGTGTCATGATTATCAACGGTTAATACCCGGTATCGCTGATACCGAGTTTATCAGAGGCAAGGTGCCGATGACGAAGCGCGAGATTCGCGTACAGGTGATGGCGATGGCAAAACCCAAAGCTACAGACGTCATTTATGATGTCGGAGCGGGAACCGGCTCATTATCCATCGAAAGCGCGTTGTTTGCGAAAGATGGTCAGGTATTTGCCTTTGAACGCGAGCCGGAAGCGGTAGAGCTGATCAGGCAAAATGCCGTTCGTTTCGGGGCGGATAATATTACGGTCTGCCCGGGAAAAGCCCCGGAAACCTTAACCGGTAAGCTGCCGCCTGATGTGGTGCTGATTGGCGGCAGCGGCGGGCAGCTTGCCCCCATTCTCGAATGCTGCCATGACCTGCTGAAGCCTGGCGGCCGGATGGTGATCACGGCGGTCACGCTGGAAACAGCCTACCGCACCCTGGAATGGCTGAAACAGACGGACTGCTACCAGACTGAAGCCATCTGCCTGCAGGTAACCAGGCTGAAACCGCTGCAGTCCTTCCATATGTTTGACGCGCTCAATCCGATCATCCTGATCGGTGCGTACAAAGGTTAGGCAAGGAAGAGGCGAAAATAACGCGGTTGAAAGATTTCGCATTTCATTCTTCTAGCAAATTTACGCTACACACAATAACAGAAGGGCAGGTAAAAATAATGAATCAGGAACAAAAGCCACAGGGAAAAGTGATGTTTGTCGGCGCCGGCCCCGGCGATCCGAAATTGATTACATGCAAAGGCAAGGAATTGTTGGAACAGGCGGATGTTGTCATCTGGGCCGGCTCGCTGGTCAATCCGGCATTATTGGAGTTTTGCCGTCAGGACACAGCTATTTATGACAGCGCCGGCATGAACCTGCCGGAGGTGCTGGCTGTGATGGACGCAGCGGTTGCGCAAGGGAAGCAGGTAGTACGGCTCCACACAGGCGACCCGAGTATCTATGGCGCGATTCAGGAACAAATGGATCATTTGAAGAAGCAGGGCATCGCTTATGATGTTGTGCCTGGAGTCAGCTCGTTTTTAGCCGCGGCGGCGGCGCTGAAGCAGGAATATACTCTGCCCGGCATATCCCAGACCGTCATTGTCACCCGCCTGGAGGGCCGTACTCCGGTTCCCGCCAAGGAAGCGTTGGCCGGACTGGCTGCTCACCAAAGCAATATGTGCATCTTCCTCAGCACTCATCTCCTGTCCGATGTGGTGAAAGAACTGAAGCAAGGCGGCTATGCCGGTGACACGCCGATTGTTGTCGCCCAGAAGGTATCCTGGCCTGATGAAAAGATCATTAGAGGGACCCTGGATGATATTGTGGAAAAGGTACAGGCGGCTGATATTTATAAAACCGCGTTGATCATCGTCAGCCGTTCTATCGATACGGCATACGAGCTGTCTAAGTTGTATTCGCCGCAATTCAGCCACGAATTCCGGCAAGCAAAATGAGACTGGCGATTTTTTCTCTGACAAGCCAGGGGGCGAAGCTGGGACAAAAAATCCGCGGATTATTGACAGACGGCGCGTTTCCGGTTGTCGACACTTACTGCAAACAAGGCAAGGGCGGCAGTGAAGACCACGAATTTAACACGCTCGCTACAGCGGTTACCGACTTGTTTGCAAAGTATGACGGGCTGGTGTTTATTATGGCGACAGGTATTGTCGTGCGCACCATTGCTCCGTTGATTCAGGACAAACGGACCGATCCCGCCATTGTCGTCATGGACGAAAAGGGCAGACATGTCATCAGCCTGCTGTCCGGTCATCTGGGCAGAGCGAACCACCTGACAAATGTCCTTGCCGAGCGGCTGGCGGCTGCGCCGGTGATTACCACCGCATCTGATGTTCAGGGCAAGACTGCGCCGGATGTGGTGGCTGCGGAGCTGCGGTTGGCGGTTTCCTCTTATTCCCGCTTACGGCAGATGAACAACCAACTGGTGGAAGGCCAGCCGGTCCAGTACTTTCTGGACGAACGGATGCCTGGGGCTGCCGCTTATGCCGGCTGGTTCAAACAGAATCAGGTTGAATTTCAACTGTTCAGCGAGTTCCCGGCTGCTGCCGGGACGAATGTGCTGATCACCGACCGGCTGGCGGCAGATTCCGCTGGGCTGTTTTTGCGGCCTAAGACGCTGGTAGCGGGAATCGGCTGCCGGCGGGGAACCGCTAAAGAACAAATCCTCCAGGCGCTGGAGGATGCTTGCACCGGTGTCGGCCGGAGCATGGCTTCTGTCGGGCTGATTGCTTCCGTTTCGCTTAAGGCCGACGAGGTTGGCCTGCTGGCGGCGGCAGCAGCGATTGATGCTGATACGGTATTTTATGAACCGGAAATTTTGAATCAGGTTGTCAATGAACAAGACTTGACAATATCTGATTTTGTAAAAGAAAAGATTGGAGTGGGTAGTGTATGCGAAGCAGCTGCGATTTGCGGGGCAAAGAACAATCAGCTACTGTTAAAGAAGAAAACCTATCAGGGGATAACCGTGGCACTGGCGGCGAGATCAGAGTCGTAGGGATGGGCCCCGGCGACATGCTGGATATGACGCCGCGAGCCAGACAGGCGATTGAAACTGCCGATGTGGTGGTCGGTTATTTCCGTTATTTAGAACTTATTGAAAGCCTGATCGCCGGCAAACAGACGATCGGCACCGGCATGACCAAAGAGATTGACCGCTGCCAGGCTGCGGTTGATTTAGCCGTCGCCGGGAAAACGGTTGCCGTTATTTCCAGTGGCGATGCCGGGGTGTACGGCATGGCCGGCTTGGTTCTCGAACTGGCGCAGGCTGTCGAGGCGGAGCGCCGTCCGGAAGTCAAGGTGATCCCGGGGCTGACTGCCGCCGGGGCGGCAGGCGCGCTGTTGGGAGCGCCGTTGATGAATGATTTTGCGGTGATCAGCCTGAGCGATCTGCTGACTCCGTGGGAAGTGATCCAAAAACGGGTGGAGGCGGCAGGCGCGGGCGATTTTGTCATCGCTCTGTACAATCCGAAAAGCCACGGCCGGGCAAAACACATCGAAGTCGTTCGGGAAATTCTGCTCAAGCTGCGTGACCCCAAAACACCGGTCGGCATTGTTCGTCAGGCGTCCCGGACGGAGGAAAGTGTGCTGATCAGTGATTTGGAAAACTTTATTAATCAGCCGATGGACATGTTTTCATTGGTGATGATCGGCAACTCCCGCACCTATGTGAAAGACGGAAAAATGATTACTCCTCGCGGGTATTTGATTTGATTCTGGTTGTTGCCGGGACGCAGGACGGCAGACAGTTGGCTGAGAGTCTGGCTGCTGCCGGTGTAAAGGTTATGGTTTCTGTTGCCAGCGCCTATGGCGGTCAGCTTGCCGCCAACAACTTGTACCAGGTGCGGGAAGGACTGCTTGACGCTGCCGGTTTTCACGAGTTATTTATAAACAACGCTGTGCTTGGCGTCATTGATGCCAGCCATCCCTATGCGGCGAATGTTTCCGCTACTCTGATTGCCGTCTGCCGGGAATGCTCGATCCCTTATTTGCGTTATGAGCGGCAGGCAGCAGCTTTACCGGAGTATGAAAACATGCGGGTTGCCGACACGGCGCAGACAGCGGCGCAGCTTGCCGTTTCGCTGGGAAAGACGATCCTGTTGACAACCGGCAGCCGCACGATGGCCTGCTATAAGGCAGCAGCCGACCAGGCCGGAGCCAGGCTGATCGTCCGCATCCTGCCGGAGCCGCAGGTGCTGCAGGAGGCGCTGGATATGGGAATTCTGCCGCGGGATATTATTGCCATGCAGGGACCGTTCAGTCTGGAAACCAATGAGGCATTGATTAAACAGTTTGGTGCCGACGTGCTGGTGACGAAAAATAGCGGTACAATCGGCGGCACAGACGCTAAGTTCCAAGCTGCCATCAATCAGCGGATCTGGCTGGTTGTCATCGATAAACCGTCGATTGACTATCAACAGGTAGTCAGTGATATTCCCTTAGTTCTGAATTGGGTAAAGGAGGTTTTAAGCCATGGAGTTTATTGTAAAGCCGATGGAAATTGAAACAAAGAGTATGGAGATTATCGCCCCTTATTTGGCGGATACCGGTTATTCGGCAGATGAAAAGAAAATTGTGTCCCGGATGATTCACGCTTCCGGCGATCCCGACTATGCGAACCATGTCGCGCTGCATCCGGAAGCAATTGCAGCCGGCAAAGCGGCATTATTGGCAGGCGCGTCCATTTACACAGATGTGGAAATGGTGAGAACCGGCATTAATAAAACCATTCTCGCCGATTTAGGCGGACAAGTGCATTGTCTCATTGCCGATCCGGAGGTTGCCGCTGAAGCCAAAGCCCACGGCATCACCCGCTCCATGGCCGCCATGCGGAAATTCGGCAAAGCCATGGAAGGCCAAATCATTGCTATCGGCAACGCGCCGACCGCTTTGTTTGAAGTGATCCGTCTGATGCAGGAGGAGAACCTGCGTCCGGCGCTGATTATCGGTATTCCTGTCGGTTTTGTCGGCGCCGCTGAATCGAAGGATCATTTGTGTGAAGTATCACCTGTTCCCTTTATGACAGTAAAGGGAAACAAGGGCGGCAGCCCGATCGCCGCCAGCGCCGTCAATGCGCTGTTATACTTACTGCGCGAGCGGGAATAAGTAGGAAACCGGGATTGTTGAACCGCAAAAACGCCAAGGGCGCTTCGCGCCTGCGCCAAAAGAATATTTAAAATGTGCGCATGCTATGCGCACTGTTCCCTTTGGCGGCGCGCACAGCGCGCATGGCATTGCCTCCCTTGCTAAAGGGAGGTGGCCACTTTAGTGGCCGGAGGGATTCCTTGGCGGTTCAAAACACGTTCCATCCATAATTTAACTACATCCTAAAAAGGAGCTGAAAATATGTCACAAAAACCCTGCGGAAAATTTTTTGGCCTTGGTGTTGGTCCCGGCGATCCCGGTTTGCTGACAGTCCGGGCGACAGAGGTGCTGCGGCAGGCGGATGTTATTTGCGTCCCGCGTTCACGGGCTGAAAATGAGAGTGTTGCCATGAAGGTGGCTGGAGCGTATATTGCTGATACCACAGAGATTCTGGAAATATCGACACCGATGGTGCGGGATACGGAGACCCTGGAGGCCGAATGGCAGCGTGGCGCGGAAAAAATCGCCGAACGGCTGTTGGCCGGAAAAGATGTCGCGTTTATTACGATTGGCGACACGATGCTGTTCAGTACGTATACCTATTTAATGAAGAAAGTACAAGCAATCATTCCTGGGGTGGCTGTTGAAAGCGTTCCCGGCATCACCTCATTTTCTGCCGCTGCAGCCTATCTCAACGCGTCGCTTGCGGAGGGCAGTGAAAAACTGGCAATCATTCCGGCGATCGACGATCCGGAAGACCTGCGGGAGATTCTCAGCCAGTTTTCTAACGCCATACTCATGAAAGTGGCTGGCAAATATGATCGCATCGTGTCTGTGCTCGAAGAGCTGGGCCTGAAAGACAAGGCGGTATATATCAGCAAGCTTGGTTATCCGGAGCAATTCGTAACCTCTGATTTAGACAGCCTGCGGGGGACCAAGCTGGAGTATCTTTCACTGATTTTTGTCAAACGTGATGGTTTTTTATAGGGGGAAAAGCGGATGAAGACGTCGCATGTGCCGCGTCTGGTCATTGCCGCTACCCATAGCGGAGCCGGCAAAACCACGCTGGTTACCGGCCTGCTGGCGGCGCTTGCCAAGCGCGGATTAACGGTTCAGTCCTATAAGGTCGGCCCGGATTATATTGATCCGGGCTATCACCAATTGGCCAGCGGTAAGCCGGCGCACAATCTGGACACCTGGCTGTTGCCTGAACAGGAAATGGCGGCAATTTTTGCGCAAACGGCGGCCGGCAATGACCTGGTCCTCATTGAAGGGGTAATGGGCTTGCATGACGGCGGCCGCAATGGTATCAGCAGTACGGCTGCGATTGCTAAATTGCTCAACGCGCCGGTTGTGCTGGTGGTGGACGCCCGCTCCATGGGCGAAAGCGCGGCTGCTGTTGCCTTAGGCTATAAGCTGTATGATCCGGCGGTGCAGTTTGCCGGTGTCATCGTTAACCGGATCGGCTCAGACGCGCACCGGTTAATGATTACCGAAGCGCTGGATCGGCTGAATATTCCCGTGTTGGGTACGATTAAGCGCGATGCCGCGCTGACTATGCCGGAACGGCATCTGGGGCTGACCCCGGTCACTGAGCATGACGCCGGCCCGATGCTGAGCGTGCTGGCCGAGCAAATCGGCAGCCAGGTTGATCTGGAGCAGATCATCAAACTGGCTAACCAGGCGCCGCCGTTGTCTATTGCGGAAAAGCACGGGCAAGCGGCAGCTCCGGTTGTCCGTATCGGTGTTGCCAAGGATGATGTATTTACCTTTTATTATCCGCAAAGTCTGGATGCGCTGGCGGCGCAGGGGGCTGAAATCGTGCCGTTTAGCCCGTTAAATGATGCGGTGCTGCCGCCGGTTGACGGCCTGATTTTGGGCGGCGGCTTCCCGGAAATGTTTCTTGACCGGCTGGCGGCGAATCAGAGTATGCTGCAAAGCATTTATCAGGCCGGACAGCAGGGAATGCCGATATATGCCGAGTGCGGCGGGTTGATGTATCTGAGCCGCGGTATCAGCGACTTTGCGGGACAGTTTCATGCCATGGTTGGACTGGTGCCTGCCACCTGTGCAATGCAATCAAAACTGGAAACAGTTGGTTATGTGGAAGCAACGGCTTTATGCGATAATGTATTATGTGAGTCGCAAGCAGTGATTCGCGGGCATGAATTTCATTTCTCCCGGATGCTGCCTGAGGCTGAGGGGGATTTTCCCTGGGCGTTTCAATTTAAAAAGAACCGAACCGGAGCGACCTATCCGGGCGGCTTTGCGGCAAAAAACATGCTGGCCTCCTACCTGCACCTGCATTTTGCCGGCAACCCCCAGGCTGCCAAACGATTTGTTGATAAATGTAAGGAATTTAAAGAGATGGGGAGTCGATAACCGCAGAGTACGCGGAGTACGCAGAGGGAACGCGCAGAGGGAAACGGATAAGAAGATCGCTTCGTACCTCGCGATGACAATCCGATTAATATTGTGTCATCGCGAGGGCATAGCCCGCGGCGATCTTCTCATATCTCGAACGCTTTCCACCACCTGGTTATACCATATTCATGACCGTTGTGAGCGCAGTGCGGCAGTTTCCTTCATATAAATCCGTAACCCTCTGCGCACTCTGTGGTTAGCAACTCCAGTATCTAAGCTCTCGGAGGTGTTTGTTATGGCGAAGACGATTATGCTGCAGGGGACAAGCTCCCATGTGGGTAAAAGTATTCTTACTACAGCGTTATGCCGGATTTTTTATCAGGCCGGCCTGAAGACTGTGCCATTTAAAGCGCAGAATATGGCCTTGAATTCATATGTGACCAAGCAAGGCGGCGAAATGGGACGGGCGCAGGTGGCGCAGGCGGAAGCGGCCGGACTGGAACCGTTTGTCGAAATGAATCCTGTCTTGCTCAAGCCGACCGGTAATGCCAGCTCGCAGGTAGTGGTGATGGGCAAGCCGGTGGGCGTGATGTCAGCTAAAGAATATCATGCCGGTTATAGCGTTACCGCTCTTCATGTGATTGAAGAATGCTTGCAAAAGCTGCATCAGGAATATGACGTTATTGTGATCGAGGGAGCAGGCAGTCCGGCGGAAGTCAATCTAAAGGCAAACGATATTGTCAATATGCGGATCGCCAAGCTGGCGCCAGCGCCGGTGCTGTTAATTGCCGACATTGACCGGGGCGGCGCCCTGGCTTCGGTTGTTGGCACTCTGGAGCTGCTGCCGCCTGATGAGCGTGAGCTGGTCAAAGGGATCATCATCAATAAATTCCGCGGTGATATCAACCTGTTAAAACCGGCGCTGGATTTCCTGGAGGAAAAAACCGGCAAGCCGGTCATTGGCGTGGTGCCGCATCTGGAGCAGCTCGGTATTGATGACGAGGACTCCGTGTCACTGGATGACAAACAGACAGTTGCCAAGCGGGATATTGAGATCGTGGTGCTCCGACTGCCGAAAATCTCCAACTTTACCGACTTTGACGCGTTAGCCGGGGAAAACGATGTGACAGTTCGCTATGTCCGTCAGGGAGAAGCGATCGGTCAGCCTGATCTGCTGATTCTGCCTGGCAGTAAAAATACGACTGAAGACCTGTTGTATTTGCGCAAGCAGGGCTATGACCGGGATATCATCCGTTTGGTCGAAAACGGCACACCGCTGGTCGGCATCTGCGGCGGCTATCAAATGCTGGGACAGGAGATCCGTGATCCGGAGCATACGGAATCAAACGTCGACCAACTGGACGCACTGGGATTATTGCCGACAGTGACGACCTTTGCGGCTGACAAGATTACGCATCAGGTCACTGCCAGCTGCAGTCAGCAAGGCTTCCTGGGGATGGATTACACTGCGGAAGCTCTGCACGGCTATGAGATTCATATGGGACGTACGGATTTTGTCGGCGAGGTTACCCCTGCGTTCACGATCACCAGCCGCTCAGGCAACGCGTTAAACGCTACCGACGGCGTAGTGCGGCCTGACGGTTTAGTCATGGGAACCTATATCCACGGCATTTTCGACAATGATGAATACCGGCGCAGGCTGATCGACAGGCTGCGTGTGCGCAAAGGCTTGGTGCCGCTGCAGACCCTGCAGGATACACAGGCGCGCAAGCAGGCCAGCTATAACCGGTTGGCCGAAACCGTACAGAACAGCCTGAATATGGCTTTAGTCCGTCAGATCATGGGTTTTGATCAATGATTACCGGCATGCAGACTTTGGTTCCCGTATGCGCCGTGCTGATTGATACTGTGGTCGGGGACCCGCGCGGCAAATGGCATCCGGTTGTCCTGATCGGCAATTTAATCGCGACACTGGAAAAATGGCTGCGCCGGCCGAGGCTGTCTGCGGGAGGGCAGTGCTGGGCGGGAGCGGCTTTGGTCGTGCTGGTGTTAAGCATGGTGTACAGTGTGGTCAGGGACCTGTTGTATCTGTGCAATCTGCTGCATCCGCTGGCCGGCTTTGCCGGCAGCGCTATCCTGCTGTCGTTTGCCATTACGCCCCGCAGCTTAGCCGAAGCCGGCCGTGAGATCAGCAATTATCTGCTGGCCGGTGATCTGGTGCAGGCCAGGGCAAAGGTCGGCTGGATTGTCGGGCGTGACACCGGCTCGCTGGATGAAGCGGAGGTCACCCGCGCCACGGTTGAAACGGTAGCGGAGAATATTGTCGACGGCATCATTTCACCGCTTTTTTATGCCGCGATCGGCGGCGTGCCATTAGCGTTTTTGTACCGGGCGGTCAACACGCTGGACTCGATGGTAGGCTATAAAAATGAGAAATACCGCCACTTTGGCATGGTCGCCGCCAGAGTGGACGATGTGTTTAACTATATTCCGGCGCGACTGACCGGACTGCTGCTGATCCTCGCGGCTGCTATCCTGCGTTATGACGCAAAAGGCGCCTGGCGGATGATCCGGCGGGATTCCGCCAGGCATCCGAGTCCCAACAGTGGAATCCCGGAATCGGCGGTAGCCGGGGCGCTGGGCATTCAATTGGGCGGTGTTAATTATTATGGCGGCATCGCTTCCGTTCGCGCCCATATGGGTGATGCTGATCAACCGTTGAGGGCGCGGCATATTGAACAGACAATCCGCCTGATGTATTGGACGACCGGATTGGCGACAGCAATGATTTTATTGTCTGGAGAATGGTTATGGGGATAAAGGTAAAGGCTCCGGGCACTTGCGGCGAGCTGGTGCAGGGGACAATTGACGGGCAGAACTTCCTGATTACCTGTCCGATTAACGTCTACTCCGAGGTGGAGGTATGCGTTGACCGGCAGTCAGGCGGTTCGATAGGACAACTGGATATCAAAGACAAAACCAAGGCGGCTGTCAGCATCACCCTGGCATATTTGCAGGAGTCGGCAGCCGGCTTAACGGTCACGGCGCAATCCGGGCTGCCCATCGGCAAAGGCATGGCATCAAGCAGTGCCGATATTGCGGCTGCCTGCCAGGCTACCGCACGGTGTTTTGCCAAAGTCCTGACTGCGGATGAAATCGCCGATATCGCGCTGGCGATCGAACCGACTGACGGGATTTTCTATCCGGGCATTGTCATGTTTGACCATGTCAGCGGCACGATCCGGCGGCTGTTGGGAGCGCCGCCGGCAATGAGCCTGGCGGTGTTTGACGTGGGCGGTGAAGTGAATACGCAATCCTTTAACCGCCGTCAGGATTTAGCGGCATTGAATGCCGCTAAGGAAGCACAGGTGCGGCAAGCGGTCGAATGGGTGACCGAAGGGCTGCGGTCAGGCGACTGTGGGCTGATCGGCCGCGGTGCCACCCTGAGTGCGCTGGCGAACCAGGCGATACTTCATAAGCCTTGTCTGGAAACCGTGCTGGCCATCGCCGGACAATACGGCGCCGCAGGGGTGAATGCCGCACACAGCGGTACTGTGCTGGGGATACTGTTTCCTGCCGGTGAACGGCCGCAAATCGCGGCCTGTGTAAGCAACGTATTAGCCGCCTGTCCCGGCATCGCCTATTGGCGGACGGTTGACCTGATTTCAGGCGGTTTGACTATCGTGGAGGAGTAGGTATGCAGCAATTTGAACATGGCGGCAATCTTTATGCCGCCGCACGGCAAACAGGTGCCACAGCAGACGAATATCTTGATTTCAGCGCCAACATCAATCCGCTGGGACTTTCCGATTCTGTCCGGCAATCACTGCTGCAGTCTCTCGACAGCATTGTCCATTACCCTGATACGGAAGCGGCATTGCTGAAACAGGCCATCAGCCGGCAATACGGTGTACCGGCGGCAGCGATTACCGCCGGCAATGGCGCGGTGGAATTGCTGTATGTCCTGTGTCATGTGTTAAGGCCCAAACGGGTGCTGATCCCGGCGCCTGCCTTCAGTGAATATGAACGGGCCGCCCGGGCTGCCCGCTCAGAGATCGACTATTATTTTCTGCAGCCGGAAACCGGTTTTACCGTCGATATTGACCGGCTCATCGCCGCGTTGCCGGGGACGGATATGGTGTTTATCGGCAATCCGAACAATCCCACCGGAGTGCTGCTGGAGAATAAGCAGCTTGAGCGGCTATTGGCGGCAGCGCGGCAAAACCAGGTTACTGTAGTTATCGACGAATCCTTTCTGGATTTTTTGCCTGATGACAGTGCGTTTACCTGCCGGACGCTGCTGCAAACCTATCCGAACTTATTTATCCTGCATTCACTTACCAAGTTCTATGCGATGCCCGGCTTACGGCTGGGGTTTGCGCTGACCAATCCGGAACTGGCCGGGCGGCTGCACCAGGCCAAAGATCCCTGGAATGTCAATTGCCTGGCGCAAACTGCCGGTGTGGCGGCATTGGCCGACCAGGGCTACCGCGAGCAAAGCCGGCGCTTTCTCGCTGACGAAAAGGAACTATTTTTTCAGCAGCTGGCAGAGCTTCCCGGACTGACGGTGTATCCGCCAACCGTGAATTTTGTCTTAATCGACTGCAGCGGTACGGGAATGACGGCAGGCGTTCTGCGTAAGGCGCTGCTGGCGCAGCAGCTGTTGATCCGTGACTGCAGCAATTACCCCGGACTGTCCCCCTACTTTATCCGGGTGGCGATTAAGCGGCCGGAGCAGAACCGGAGGCTGCTGCAGGGCTTGCGGACAATTCTGTCGACACTGTCGACAGAGGTCGGAAAATGACTAACAAATTTAGCAGAAACCCTCTGTATTCATGCTTGACATACAGGGGGTTTCTACTTATAATAAATATGAAATTGAAAATCATTCTCAATTAATCAAGAGAGCCCAGAGCTCCGTGCCGTACAGTTTGCGCGGGGATTTCTTTGTTTTAGGGCACTCAACATTTATGCCGGTAAGGCTTAAGGAGGGTGAACCGGTGCAACAAGAGTCTACACCTGCTGTTCCTGCGGAATCGATGCCGTTCCGTTGTCCCCAATGCAATCGTCTGTTATTTAAAGGCTGCATTACATATGTGGAGATTAAATGTCCTAAATGCGGCTGCGTACATAGTGTGACTGATCAGTTCTTGTGTAAAGACTTGCCGCGCTCAAAGCCTGCAAGCGGAAAAATCAATAGTAAATAGAGAGCCAAGAGCTCCGTGTAAATGCACGGGGTTTATTTTTTTAAGGGGTGTTATTTGTTGATGAATATGGTATGGGAAGCGTTGCGATTGTTTCAACAGGGTGGATTGGTCATGTATCCGCTCTTGCTGTGTTCTGTTATTATTGTCGCGATTGTATTGGAACGGTATCGTTATTATCAGCGCAACAGCCGCCTGCCGGCTGATTTTTTTGAGACGGTTCAGGTCAAGCTGCAGGCTGGTGAGTGGGATGGACTGATCGCGTTCTGTGACCAAACGCCGGGGGTTATTCCCCGTGTGCTGGCGGCCGGGTTGCGTTATCGCGGCAATGTGGCAGCCATGAAGGACTCGTTTGAGGGAGTCACTGCCTGGGAGGCCGCGCAATTGCGCAAGCAGCTGGGACATCTGGACACCATTGTCACGCTGGCGCCGTTGCTGGGCTTGTTGGGAACGGTTTTTGGCATGATTGGTTCCTTCAGCGTATTGGATGTGGATAACAGCAGTCCGATGGCGATAACCGGCGGTATCGGCGAAGCCCTGATCGCGACGGCGACAGGCTTGAGCGTAGCCGTGCTGGCGTTGGTGGCACACGGGTACTTTTGCCATCGTCTGGATGCGTTGATAACAGATATCGAGAGAAGCTGTACAATTGTCATCGACAAAGTAAAGGGTGAACAGGTATGAAGCTGCGTGCGTATCGGGTAGAACGTTGTCCGAAACTCATGATCATTCCGATGATCGACATTATTTTCTTTTTGTTGGTCTTCTTTATGATGAGCAGCTTAAATATGGTTTACCAGAAAACACTGTCAGTTAACCTGCCGTTTGCGGCGGCTGCCGGACAGGCGGCGGAAGCTCCGGTTGCGGTTACTGTTTCCGAATCAGGCAAGCTATACTGGGAGCAGGAAGAGGTTACCGTAGGGGTGCTGCGGGAACGCCTGCGGGAAAGAGTAGCCCGTCAGCCCAAACAGCCGATCATCCTGCGAGCCGACCAGTCTGTCGAACATGGCAGAGTGATTGCGATCATGGATGAATTCAAGCTGGCCGGTGTACAGAAAATGGCGATTGCGGCCCGTGACAAGCAGAGGTGAACGGTATGACGCAGTCCGCGTATTGGCCTAAAGCGTTTGGACTCTCCTGTGTTATCCATATTGTATTTATACTTTTGCTGGGCTTGTTTTTAGGCAGCCTGCCTGAACGCCAGCTTAACGAAAAATACATCGTGATTGACCTGACTGTGGCTGGAGGCGGCGGAGGCGGTGGCGGCGGAGGCGGCAGCGAAATCGAAGCTGCGCATCCGATGCCTCAGTCTACTGTGGAACAGCCCCGACAGGCCGCGCCGGTTCCCCCTCGACCGGCCGGCCTGCCGCCGTCTCCGGCGAAAATAAGACCAGTCGCTCCGGATGAAGCGCTGATAACCGCCGCTGCGGAAGCGGCGGCGCCGCGTGCTGAGGAACCTGCCGCTGTGCCGGTTTCCGGAACAACAGGAGCTGCGACAGGTGGTTCGGGACCGGGTTCCGGCGGCGGGGTTGGCACTGGCATCGGTACTGGTACCGGCTCCGGTACTGGTAGCGGCTCGGGCAGTGGCAGTGGTTCCGGCAGCGGCAGCGGCTTTGGCAGTGGAATCGGTTCGGGCAGTGGCCCGGGCAGCGGGCCGGGGCTTAATAACGCGATTGCGGCCTTCCTGGCGGAAGTGGAGAAACACAAGGAGTATCCGTATATCGCCCGGCGGCGGGGGCAGGAAGGTGTTGTGACTGTGTTTGTTGAGTTAAGCACTGATGGTGAACTGCGTCAGGTCAATGTCGAAAGGTCGTCAGGGTTTGCTCAATTGGATGACGCCGCGGTGGCCGCTATCCGGCGCGTGTCCTCGTTCTATCACGGTATGGGCCGCCCGGTTGCGATGAAAATACCCATTACCTATCAATTGTTACCATGATTCTGAAAGGTGTTGAAGATATGAATTACGGCAAAGTTGAGGTGTGCTATGCATAGTCGGGTTGGAAAGCTGATTGGTATTCTTGTTGTTCTTGTTTTAGCTGCCGGCGCGTTCTTTTTGTTTCAGGATGATTTGCCGGCCGCGACGTCAGATAAACCGGCCGTGCGCTCGGTAACAGACAGTGCCGGACGAACGGTGCAAATTCCTGTCCGGCCGCAGCGTGTGATTGTATTGAATCCCTCAAATCTAGATTTGTATTACGCCGCCGGCGGGAGCGTAGTGGGCAAACCCACGACAGAAGCTCTCTCTCCTGCGCTTAAGGAAAAGGTTAAGGATATTCCGGCTCTGGGAACAACCGCCAGCCCCAGTCTGGAAAAGCTGGTGGCTTTACGGCCTGATTTAATTCTTGGCGTCAACGTACCGCCACATCATCAGTTGCTGCCCGTTTTAGACAAGGCGGGAATTCCGATTTTGCTGCAGACATTGAATGACTACCAGCAGATTTTGGATACCTTAGCGTTTTACGGCGAATTGACAGGCAAGCCGGAGCAAGCCGCAAAAACCATTGCCGACATCCAGGCTCGGTACAAGCAGATAACCGACAAGGGTCATGAGAAGACCAATACCGAGGCACTGATTGTCTGGGGTTCGACCGAGAGCTTTTCGATGGCGACTTCGCGCAGCTTTTCCGGTGATTTGCTCAAACGGATCGGGGGCCGCAATGTTGCGGATACCGCGGAGACGCTTGACACGAGAATGGGTTATGCGCCGTTGAGTATGGAATATGTCGCCAAGAAAAATCCTGACGTCATCCTGCTGATCACGCATAGCTCCGACCAGAAGGTAGGCGAGAAGTTTCGCAACGAATTGGCTAGGCATCCTGCCTGGCAAGGGTTGAAAGCGGTCAGCAATAACCGGGTGCATCAACTGCCGTATAATCTGTTTGCCGTTAATCCCGGCACGCAGGTGATTGAAGCCTTGACCGTGCTTGAGCAACTGGTCTTTCCGGAGGTGAAAGGACAGTGAGAGAGCTGAGTGTTGACCCGCGCGCGAAGCTGCGCGCTCTGGTCGGGATTACCGGTGTGATTGCCGTCATGGCCGCATTGTTGAGCGGTGTGATAACCGGAGCGGTTAATGTCAGTGTACCGGAAATCTGGCAGACGCTGGCCGGGTCGTCTGATGCTGAGTCGTATCAAATCATCCGCAACATCCGGATGCCGAGATTGTTAACTGCCGCGTTTGTCGGCATGAATTTGGCGTTGGCAGGCTGTATCCTGCAAGGGGTACTGCGCAATCCGCTGGCCGATCCCGGAATTATCGGCGTTTCCGCCGGGGCGGGACTGGCGGCTGTGACGGTCATGATCCTGTGGCCGGCTTACAGTGCTTTGGTTCCGGTTGCCGCGTTTGCCGGCGCGTTAGCCGCTCTGGCGATTGTATTTCTGCTGGCGTGGGAACGCGGCGTTCACCCCCTGCGGTTGATTTTGGCGGGGGTTGCCGTGGCCGCCTTTTTTGGCGGCGGCATGAGCGCGCTGATGGTATTCCATTCTGATAAGGTACAGGGGACAGTCAATTGGATGGCTGGCGGCTTCCAGGGCCGCAGTTGGGAGCATGTGCGGATGATCCTGCCGTATAGCCTGATCGGTGTTGTCGGCTCGATGATCGGTTATCGTTACTTGAATACCTTGCAGTTAGGCGACGAAGTGGCGAAAGCGTTAGGCACCCGGGTGGAAATCGCCAGGGGCATGCTGGTGGTTCTGGCTGCGCTGCTGGCGGCTTCGGCGGTCAGTGTTGCCGGTATGCTGGGCTTTGTCGGACTGGTTGTCCCGCACATGACCCGCATGCTGGTAGGCTCTGATTTTGAGTACCTGATGCCCTGCTCCGCGTTGCTGGGAGCCGCGCTGCTGGTGGCGGCGGATACGGTGGCCCGCACGGTGTTCAGCCCGGTGGAGGTGCCGGTCGGTATCTTTATGGCCTTTTTGGGAGCGCCGTTCTTCCTGTATCTGCTGCGAAAGCGAGGGGTGAATCGATGAGTCATTGTATTGAAGCGCGGTCTGTTGCGCTGGGCTACGGCACCAAAGTGGTTGCGCCGGATATGGATATCCGGATTGACAAGCCGGAAATGATTTCGATTATCGGCCCGAACGGTTCGGGCAAATCCACGGTATTAAAAGCCTTAAGCCGGCTGCTGCCGCCGAAAACCGGCAGTGTGCTGCTTGACGGCAAGGATATTCATCAGATGCGCCCTAATGACGTTGCCCGGATTATGGCGGTATTGCCGCAGGCGGCACAAGCACCCGGTGATATGACCGTATACGATTTGGTTTCTTACGGGCGTTCACCGTATCAGGGCATGTTTTCACAAGTCAGTGAAGCCGATAAGGCGCAGGTGCTGGGCGCGATTCAGGCGACCGGCATGACCGGCTTTGTGCACCGCCGGCTGGATACGCTGTCAGGCGGCGAACGCCAAAGAGCCTGGCTGGCGATGGCGCTGGCGCAGGAGCCGCAAATCCTGATGCTGGATGAACCCACTACGTATCTGGATATCTTCCATCAACTGGAGTTGATGAAGCTGGTGCAGCGGCTGCACCAGGAACGGCAGATTACCGTGATTATGGTGTTGCATGATTTGAATCATGCCGCCCGTTTCAGTCAGCGCGTGATCGCGATAAAAGAAGGGCAGGTATTTGCCGACGGCACGGTACAGGAAGTCTTTACCGCCGAGCTGTTGAAACAGCTGTACGGAGTGGAAACAACCGTAATGATCGTAGAGCAGGGAGGTAACGAGCATCTTGTCTGCTTCCCACATGACGTTTGCCTGCCCTGCGGCGCCTGAGTGTATTCTCAGCCTGCGGCAGGTATCAAAACAATATGATAAAACCACCGTGGTTGATCAGGTCTCACTGCAAGTCGGCAAAGGGGAGGTCTTTGGCCTGCTGGGGCCTAACGGAGCGGGGAAGACCACACTGATCAAGCTGATTGCCGGATTGAGCCGCCCTAATGCCGGCAGCCTGGAGATCTTTGAAGCCGGCCAGCCAAAAAGCGTTGCGGAATGCAAGCGCTTTATCGGCCTTGTGCCGCAGGAAAGCAATCTGGAAAGAGAGCTGACAGTCGAAGAAGCGCTGCTGCTGTATGCCCGCTTATTCGCCGTCAGTCAGCCGCGCCGGCGCGTGGAAGCGATCATGGACGAATTTGATCTGTTTGCCATGAAAGACAAGCGGGTCGGCCTGCTGTCAGGCGGTATGGCGCGGCGGGCCTTAATCGCGCGGGTGTTATTGCCGCAGCCGCAATTGCTGCTGCTGGATGAACCGTCAGTCGGGCTTGATCCGGATGTGCGGCAGGATATCTGGCGGATTGTCCGCAAGCTGGCTGCTGACGGCAAAACCATTGTGATGACCACCCATTATATGGATGAAGCGGAGGCACTTTGCGACCGGATAGCGCTGCTGAAAGCAGGCCGGATTGTGGCCGATGGTACGCCGGACGCGTTAAAGGCCTTGGCCGCCAGTTCGCCGGAAGCGCCGATCACTCTGGAAACAGCCTTTCTGCACTTGATTAAGGGGGAGAGCGCCTGATGGGGTGGTATGCGGTCTATCTCAGAGAAATGGTGCTGATGAAAAAGAAAATCGGCAAACTGGGCTATGTGTTCTCTTCTGTTTTATTTCCGGTTATCTATTTATTCGCTTTCGGCCTGGGACTGGGCTCACGTGTTGATGTGCCGGGCGGCTATGTGCCGTTTTTGGCTAAAGGCATACTGGGAATCACCGTCATGCTCAATGCCTTTCAACAGACATCGTTGTCTGTCAGTATCAGCCGGCTGCATTTCCGGACCTTTCAGACCTTGGTCATGAGTCCGGTTTCGCCGGTGCAGACCGGTATTGGCATTGTGCTGGCCGGCGTGACCAGGGGTCTGTTGACCGGCTGCATCCTCTATAGCATCGCCTATTTCTGGTTTGATGCGCCCGCATTGTCCGGCGTCGGGATTGCCGGTATGATTTTGACCGCCTTCTGCTTTGCGTCGCTGGGTATGGCAGTCGGGTTATGGGTATCTGATCCGGATGAAATTTCGCTGTTTAATAACTTCCTGATTACGCCGATGATTTTTTTCTGCGGCTCGTTTTTCCCGATCAAGAATCTTCCCGCTATGGCTAAATCGGTGGTGGCGGTTTTGCCGTTGAGTCTGGCGAATACCCTGCTGCGGACAGACACCTGGGAAAGCGCCGCGCAAAACATTGCCCTGCTGGGAATGGCGGGAATTGTCCTGCTGTTCGGCGGGGTGCAGATATTGAAACAATACAATGAATAAAAAACAGGCCGCCGATAAAGGTCAATCTGCGTTGTTAGCCCTGCGGGAGCGCGCTTGCCGTACCCTGCGAACGTACTGTCTGCGCACGCTTCCTCGGGCTGCCTAGCATCTCGACCTTTCTCGACAACCTGAAAAAAGGGAGCTGTTAATGATGAAAAATTTAGTTGTTTATTCCAGTCTTACTGGTAACACAAAGAAGGTGGCGGAAGCGATTGCGGAGGTATTTGGCGAAGCGGCAGACCTGTTTCCGGTGGAGAACGCTCCGCTGGCGGATAACTATGATGTCATTGCTGTCGGTTTTTGGGTAGACCGGGGGACAGCTGATGCCAAAGCGCAAGCGTATCTGCAGACACTGCACGGTAAAAAGGTCGCCCTGTTTGGTACTCTGGGCGCCTACCCGGATTCAGATCATGCGGCAAAATCAATGGCTAATGCCGCCGCGCTGCTGGCAGATGACAATACACTGCTGGGAACGTTTATCTGCCAAGGCAAGGTCAATCCACGGCTGATTGAAAAGTTTAAAGACCTGCCGGCCGGACACCCGCACGCCATGTCGCCGGAGCGGGAAGCTCGCCATCGCGAAGCGGCCAAGCATCCGGACGCAACCGATTTGCTCAACGCGCAGGCACTGTTCAGGCAAATCGCGCGCAAAGCCGCAACGCATGACGGGGAGGGAGGCGGCCTTGGCGGGCAGTAAATTAAACCAGCTCTTTTCAGCCATGAGTCCGGAACAATATGAATTGCTGGTTGGCATGGAAACCAATGATCCGTTACGGACGGCGTTTGCTAAAAAGAGGGTGCTGCATGCCGGTTTGAGAGGCAGCGCGATGCCTCAGCCGGAATGGCAGCCAACCTGGTGTAACCTGATGCAGCAGGCCGCTCCCCGGGGCAAGCGGGTGGCGTATGTACATATTCCGTTCTGCCTGCACCGCTGCCTGTATTGCGGTTTCTTTCAAAACGTGTCTGCCGATGATCTGGAAACCGCCTATGTCGACCGGCTGGTGCGGGAATTGCAGATGAGCCGTAACGACCGCTATATAACCAGCGGACTGGTCAACGCGGTTTTTATTGGCGGCGGTACTCCCAGCACGCTTTCGCCGCATAACTCCGCCAGGCTGCTGCAGGCAATACGCGACTGCCTGCCGTTGACCAATGATTACGAGTTGACTCTGGAGGCGCGGATATACGATCTGGTTCCGGAGAAAATGGAAGCCTGGTTGGCAAATGGCGTAAATCGTATTTCCATAGGCGTTCAGTCGTTTGATACCGGCGTTCGCCAGACGGTGGGACGGCTGGATGATAAAGAGACTATTCTGGCGCGGCTGCAGCAGCTATCCGCTTATGATCAGGCGGCAGTGATCATTGACTTGATGTATGGCCTGCCCTATCAGAGCATGAAGGTCTGGCTGGAGGATCTGAATTTACTCGGCACAGCCGCTATTGATGGCTGGGATTTGTATCAGTTGAATATTTATGAAAACAGCGCATTGAAAAAAGCGATTGAAACCGGCAGTTTGCCGGCGGCGGCATCCATTGACAGACAAGCAGAGATGTTTGCCATGGCGGAAGCGTTGTTGGCAGAGCGGCTGTTTTCTCGTATCAGTGTCTGCCATTGGGCGAAAACCAACCGGGAGCGCAATATGTACAACACCCTGACCAAGGGCGGCAACGCGGTTATTCCTTTTGGTTCAGGCGCCGGCGGTTCGATTAATGGCATTTCGCTCTCGCTGAACAAAGATTTGACCCGCTATATGCAGGCTGTCGATAATGGAGAAAAGCCAATCATGGGCATGCGTCAGCCGCATTTGGTTCAAGGCCTGCAAAACGCGATTCTCGGACAAATCCGGCAGGGCTATTTAGATATTCGTGGGCTGGCCGCCTTATATGGCTCAGCTGTTATGGAACTGGAGCCGCTGCTGAAAATCTGGGAAGCCAGAGGCTTGCTCAATAATGGCACAACCGCAGCCCGGCTGACAGTAGCCGGTCAGTTCTGGTATATGAATATCTCGCAAACGCTGTTGGAGTGCGTGCATGCTCTGCTTGCCGGTGAAAGGTTGCTGCAGCCGCACGCATCACATCATTGAATATCACATAACTGAATAGAACGAAGGAGTGCAAAACGTGCAGAAAAACGTTTTTAAAACAAAGCAAACTGCCTTACTGACAGCAGCGGTCCTGGCGGCGCTAAGCCTGCCTGTATACGCAGCTGAAGAGCCGGTGGAAACCCGCAACGTCATTGTGACCGCTACCCGGACCGAGCAGGAAATTAAAGACACGCCGATGGCGGTCGAAGTAATTACCCAGGAGCAGATCCAGGCGCAGGGGGCAACGACGTTGCGCCATGTGCTGGAAAATGCCACCGGCATCTCTTTGGATGTCGACGGGATGAAAGGCGGCAGACTGTCCATTCGCGGTTCAGAATCACGTCATGTCCTGCTGCTGATAGACGGCAAGCGGATCAGTACCGAAACCGGCAATTCACGCGGCAATACCTGGGAAATTGACAGGCTGAACCTGAACAATGTTGAACGGGTTGAGATTGTGCGTGGCTCAAACAGCGCCATGTATGGTTCTGATGCCATGGGCGGGGTTGTTAACATCATTACTAAACGGCCGGATAAGCCCCAGGTGAGTCTGGATTTTGAAGGGTATAAAGCCGATGCCTTCAAAGACGGGCATAACTGGATGCTGCGTTACGATGCCGGGCAGCAGGGACGGTTCGGCTGGTCTGTTGACTACGGCCAGAAAAAAGAAGATCCGTTCGTTCATGCTAACGGGGATACCAATAACTATTATGGGACACGCCGTCCGTTTAATTTTCAGGGTGTCTGGAAAGTTAACGACAGCAACCGACTGGTCTTTGATTATGGTTACATGAAAGAAAATATCGAACGGATAAGCGGCACGACCCACTATATTAATGAATATGAGCGGACCAACTACAGTCTCGGTTATGAAGGCAAGACGGCGACAACAGATTACCAGTTGAGGGTATACCGTTCAATTTATGATAAAGATTATGAGGCCAGAAATAAAACCAGTGGCGATTTAAACAGTTTTGATGTATTGAAGCGTACTTTTACTGTACTGGAAGGCAATGCGAGTAAAGCCTGGGGGGACAATCATTTCTTTACTTACGGCGGCGAATACCGCAAAGAAGAGATTGACGGTACACGGATTAACTCCGGGAAAAATAATTACACCCTATGGCGAGAAGGCAAGTCGTCAAATGGCTCTGAAGCGGAGATTGACTACTATGCCGCGTATGTGCAGGATGAGTGGACGATCAATGACCGCTGGCTGCTGATTTCCGCTCTGCGGTTTGATGACAGCAACCGGTTTGGCAGTGCAGTCAGTCCTAAGCTGGGTGCGACGTATAAAATTCACGCCAACAGCCGGTTGAAGGCTAACATCGGCTATGGTTTTAAGACCCCTACCTCCAGCGAGTTGTATACGGATTTTGCGATGGGCAGCCGGGCGCACCATCATGGCAACCCGAATCTTGACCCAGAGAAAGCGAAGAACTATGAACTATCCTGGGAGGGAGAACGGGGATCGTTAGCGGGAAAAGTGACCTATTTCCGCAATGATGTCAAAAATCTGATCGCTCTCGAGCCATTTGAAACAATTGGAAACGTTACCCATTCCAGATATCAAAACATCGAGAAAGCTCAGCTGCAGGGTGGTGAGGCTGAGATCAGCAAGGCCATCGGCGACAAGATAACCGCTAAGCTGAGCTATGTATACCTGGATGCTCAGGATAAAGCGTCAGACATGCGCCTGCCAGACCGTTCCCGGCATCAGATCAGCACCAGCCTGCTGTATCATGCCGAAGAGCAGGGGATAAGTGCTAGTTTGCGGGGAACCTGGCACGGTGACCATTACTACACAACAGGCTCTGGCAGCAGTAAAGTGAATAACTATAAATCCTACTGGCTGTGGAATATGAATGTGAACAAGGAACTGGACAGCAAAACCACGGTGTATTTTGGTGTAGATAACATCTTCAATGAACGCAACGATGATCTTTGGCTTAACGGTGCTGTCTATCGGACGGGTGTAAGATTACGCTTCTAGGTAAACATGACGTATTGCCTGGCCCTGGCTTTGGGCTGAATGGCCGGCTATGTCGGCGACTTTTGTACAATAGTGAGGTGACTCCAGGTGGCAGGAAAGAATTTGCAACAGTTTTTAGATTCACTGGATCCGGAGCAATATGCGTTGATTGTCGGTGCGGTGACAGACAACCCGTTAACTTCAGCTTTTTCCCGTAAGCGGGTGGTTCATGCCGGCGTCAGAGGCAGAGGCCTGAAGCCGCATGAGTGGCAGCAGACCTGGCAGTCTCTGCTGCAGGAAAAGGTATCCATTAAACCGAGAGCCGCCTACATCCATATTCCCTTCTGCAGCCATCGCTGCCTGTATTGCGGTTTCTTTCAAAACTATTCAAACGAAACGGCGGAAAGCGTTTATGTGAATAGCCTGATCAAAGAATTGCGCATGAGCCAGGGCAGCCGTTATCGGGCCAGCGGCCCGATCAACGCGGTATTTCTCGGCGGCGGCACACCCAGCGCGCTTTCACCGCATGACATTGCCCGGCTGTTAAGGGCGATTCGTGAATGCCTGCCGCTGGCAAATGATTGCGAATTAACGCTTGAAGGCCGGATCAACGATGTAACGCCAGCCAAAATCGAGGCATGGCTGGTTAATGGAGTGAACCGGGTATCGCTGGGGGTCCAGTCGTTTAATACCACGGTACGGCGGGCTGTCGGCAGACTGGATGATACAGAGACCGTCTTGAGCAGGCTGCAGTTGCTGTCAAGCTATAATCAGGCCGCTGTCATCATTGACTTAATCTACGGACTGCCGTATCAGACTCCTGAGATATGGGCCGATGATTTGCGGCAGTTAAAAACAGCGGCGATTGACGGGCTGGATATCTACCAGTTAAATCTGTTTGAAGATGGGGCGTTACAGCAGGCGATCAACGCCGGTAAGCTGCCGGCGGCGGCAACCACCGCCGAACAGGCCAGCATGTTTGCCACCGCGGAAGCTGAGTTGTCAGCCGGCATATTTTCCCGGCTGAGCCGCTGCCACTGGGGAAAAACCCGGCGTGAACGCAGTCTGTATAACACGCTGACCAAGGCCGGTCGTAATATCATCCCCTTCGGAGCCGGCGCGGGCGGCAACATCAGCGGTGTATCCATGGCGTTAAACCGCAATGTTGCGGAATATATCAAAGCGATTGAGCAGGAGCAGAAGCCTTTGCTGGGCATGAGCCTGCAGCCGCCTGGCAGTGATTTGCGCAACCGGGTTACCGCCCAGTTAGAGGAGTGTTACATCGATATTCACGCCTTGGCGGCAGATTATGGTCCGTCGGTCTTAGAGCTGACGACTCTGCTTGATATATGGGAAGAGCGCGGCTTAATCCGCAGCGGCCCGTCAGTCGCCCGTCTGACTGTAGCCGGTCAGTTCTGGGCGGTGAACATTACCCAGTCGATTCTGGAGTGCCTGAACGCTGTGCTGAATGGCGAGCAATCGCTGGAGGTGCAGCCAATAGCCGCTCAAGGCTAATTAACAGAAATGCAGAGAGCCCGTCGAGCTCCAGGTGATTTTCATCACATGGAGCTCGATTTTTTCAAATAAATTATAAGGAGTTGTAATTATGCTAAAAGAGACAAAATCCCTCAGGACTCTTTCTATGCTTACTTTGTCAGTACTGGCCGCTTTAAGTGTGCCCGTCTACGCGGCCGAAGAACCGGTGGAAACCCGAAAGGTGGTCATAACCGCCACCCGGACGGAACAGGAGGTTAAGGAAACTCCGGCGGCGGTTGAGGTGATTACTAAAGAGGACTTGGAGAAAACCGGTTCGCGTAAATTATCCGATGCGTTGAGAATGGCGACAAGCATTAATGTCGGTACCCCAGGGATGGCCAGCAGCAATGTTACCGTCAGAGGGATGTCGACAAGGCATACCTTGATTTTAATTGACGGTAAGCGTCTGGTTTCAGAGGGAAGCTACACGACCGCCAATTCGTATGAATTAGAACGGATCAATATGGCCAATGTTGAACGAGTTGAGATTATCCGTGGTCCGGTCAGTTCCTTGTATGGCTCAGATGCTTTAGGCGGTGTGATTAACATTATTACCCGCAAATCCGATAAGCCGGAATTTATGATCTCGTTGTCGCCAAAACGCTATAGCAGCAAAACTGATATTGGGATGGATAATTATTTGCTGCGCTATGATTCCGGTCAGGGTGAAAAGTGGTCGTGGCGTGTTATTGCCAACCAGGATGACAGTGATTTGTATGCCAATGCGGATGGAACAAGCAAGAGTCAATTCGGGCGCAGAGAAGCATTAAATCTTGAAGCTACCTATAATCTGGCAGCCGATAAATACCTGGATTTTTCCGCTGAATTTCTGGATGAGGATTTGCAGGGACGCAGTACCGCACCCATGATAGGGGCAAGCCGTGATGTATATGATAACCAGCGGGAGCAGTACAGTATCGGTTTTCGAGGCAAGACCACGAACAGCTCTTATCAGATCAGGACTTATTATGGCGAGCATGAAAAGAACAATCCCAGCTATAGTGTTCTTACGGGAGCAAAGCATAATCACGATGTGTCGAAGCGTAAAACCTGGACAATGGAAGGCAACATATCTACTCAACTAGGAGATACTCATCTTTTGACAACCGGCGCGGAATTCCGCACGGAGAAATATACGGGAACGCGTATCGATCCTGGAGCTAAGTCGGAAATTGATTCTCATGCGTTGTATATTCAGGATGAATGGGTAGCCAGTGACCGTTTACTGATTATTCCTTCTTTGCGTTATGACGACAGTGATAAATTCTCCGGTAATGTTAGCCCTAAACTGGGTATGACTTATAAACTAAATGATAATTATCGCTTAAAAGCCAGTGTAGGCAAGGGCTTTAAGGCGCCAACACTCGATGATATGTACATGAAGATGAGTAAACCGATGGGCTCCATGACTGTGAATGTGACCGGAAACCCTAACCTCAAACCGGAGAAATCAACCAGCTATGAACTGGGGATTGAAGGTGAACGTGGGCGGAACTTTGGCAAACTGACCTATTTCGTCAATGATGTGACTGATTTAATTTCTTCTAAAATGAATATAGGGTTCGTTCCAGGCGTGGGGATGGTCGCTAATGGTACTTATTTAAACGAAGATAAAGCAGATATTGACGGAGTAGAAATTGAGGTTGGCCGCCATTTAAATGATCACTTCATGCTGAAGCTAAATTATACCTACCTTGATGCTACCGGCACGACTGGTCAGCGACTGTCAGGCCGGGCTAAGCAACAGGGAACAGTGCAGCTTCATTATGACAGCAAGCGTGACAATGGCATCAGCGCGGTATTGTGGAATGAATGGAAAGACAGTTATTACCATGGTGATGACTCTGATACCAATCAAAAGATTATCAAATCTTTTGCGCTCTGGAATTTGTCGGTTAACAAGCAATGGAATGCCAATTTTAGCAGTTATATCGGTGTTGAAAACATCTTTAATAAGAAGATTGATGAACTCCATATGTTGGGCGCAATGGTGCAGGCCGGCGTAACATTTAAACTGTGATGCGTATGCGGCATATTATTACGGCAATGCTGATGTTGACTCTTTTGTCAGGTGGAACGCATGCCAAAGCGATGGATTATCAAGTCTATCGTAACACCGGACAGAAGCTCACTACGATGGAAGCTGCTGACTTGTCAGCAGCGTATGATGTCATCGTCTTCGGTGAATACCACGACAATGATGTTTTGCACCAACTGGAGCTGGAACTGCTGCAGGGACTGTTTGCGGTACAACCCCGGTTGACTGTATCGCTCGAAATGTTTGAGCGGGATGTGCAGGTGAATTTGGACGCGTATCTGGCAGGCCGGACCAGTGAACAGGAATTCCTGGACACCTCCCGGCCCTGGAAGAATTACCGTGAAGCGTACCGCCCGTTGGTGGAATTCGCCAAACAGCATTCGCTGCCAGTGCTGGCAGCGAATGTTCCCCGGCCGCTGGCGGCGCATGTTGCCCGCACCGGCTCGGTGGCAGGCATCCCTACAGACAAGGCAGTATATCTGCCGCGGAAACATGTGGCAGACAAGGGCGAGTATCGCGAAAAATTCATCGCCTATATGAGCAACAGCAACATGGCCGGTATGCGCTTTGACAGCGACAGGCTGGAAAATTTCTATAAAGCACAATGCCTGAAGGATGATGCGATGGCTGAAAGCATCAGTGATCATCTCCGGCAGCAGCCTGGGCGGACAGTAATTCACTACCAAGGAGACTTTCACAGCCGGCAGCGGCTGGGTGTGGTTGAGAAGCTGCAGCGGCTGAATCCAGAGGTCAAGATACTGGTGATTGCACCAGTCTATGCGGAGGATCTGGATAAACTGGGCAGCAGCTTGCAGGAAAATCAAACTGCCGGTGATATTCTGGTGTTTGTCCGAGCAAAATAAATGTAGACTTGCTTCAGATGGAGTTTTAACTCCACCTGAAGCTTAGTCGAATTTACTTCGAGCTACAGCCTGTTTATCCCCGACCTAAGAGGGCGGGGTCTTACAGGCTGTGCGAAGGATAAAAAAGTTATGGCGAATGTGGGGGCATAGCGGTAAGATTTAGTTAAACCCCATTCGCCATATTTTCAACTGGCAAGACCTTGCTTGTTTGATAGCGTGGAGGTCATGATGAAGTTAAAGTATACAGCATTTCAGATTTCTTTAGAGATAACCGCTTTGCTGCTGCTGATTAGTTTCTGCCTGTTCTTGTATGTTCAGTGGGAACACCTGCCGCAGAAGATACCGGTTCATTTTAATGCCTGGGGCGAAATCGACCGATGGGGCAATAAACAGGAGCTGTTACTGCTGCCGGCCGTAGGTGTGGGGATTTATCTTCTCCTGACGGTGGCGGCCTTTTTCCCGCAGACATGGAATATTCCAATCCGGATAACGCCGGAAAACCAGGAAGCCGTATACCTGTGTGTGAAAAGTACGCTGCTGTTGATAAAGGTTGAGGTACTGGCTATGCTGTTTTATATTGCTTTCTATGCGGCAAAAGCCCGGGCCTTGCCGGTGGCATTTCTGCCGGTGATATTAATACTGTTAACTCTTACCACACTGTTTCCTGTGATTTGGCTACATGCCGGGAAACGCTAAACGTATTACTTCAGCTGTGAAGGAAGGGATTTTTGATGAGTTATGAACAATGGAAAGATAAGATTTCGGGATTTAAGACCATCGACGTGCGTCATTTGCAAGGCAACTTCTTTCCTGGCTTACAACAGCAGGCTGAAAAAGTAAAAGTCGGCGAAGGGCTGGAGATTATTCAGACCTTCGAGCCACATCCTCTCTATGCGGTTTTGGGCGCTCTCGGTTTCGAGCACTATACGGAACAGGTTGCCCCGAATGAATTCCATGTATATTTTTACCGCATGGAAATGAAAGAGGCTGCAGAAGAATCACCGTTCCGCCCGCTGGCGTTGTTGAATTTTCCCCTGATTGATGAGGATCTGGGCAGGCTGGCCGCTGACTTTTGGAATCTGACCTGGAATGATGAGAAGCGTGCGCTGCCTTATGAAACAAGACTATTATTGTCGCTGACCAATGCGGTTGGCGCCGGCAGGATGCGCCAGGCTACCAGAGAGCTGGTGAAAGCATACATTTACGGGGTGGACTCCGCCGCCCTGGATGACGTATTTGAATTGCTTGCCTGGAATCAGGGAATCGGCTACTTCAGCTCCGAGATTGGTCCTTCCGCACTGTTCCAAGCCTATAAGCTCATCAAGACCCAGGAGAAAAGAGGCAAGAGCCGTGATGAGATCAAACAAATGCTGATGGAGCAATTTGGCGAAAAGAATGCAGAGGTTACAGTACAGTAACTCGTCTCTTTTTCACCATTGAGTGATGCGAAGGGCGCACTGTGTGCGCCTGCATCGCGTTCTTTGCAGTAAACATCGTTCTCACGTAATCCTTTGTTCATTCCGTTGTTTCACTTTTTTACGTATGTCACTGCGAGGCACGAAGCAGTCTTTTTCTCCTTGCAAGTGATTGCTCGAATGGGTTTGTCTTGATATTGACGACCACCTGATCTTATGCTACTATAGGAAGGTATCAAATGCGGGCGTGGCGGAACGGCAGACGCACCAGACTTAGGATCTGGCGGGGTAACTCGTGGAGGTTCAAGTCCTCTCGCCCGCACCAAAAGACATGCTTCTCACCAAGGTGGAGTATGTCTTTTTTCTAGTGCGCCCAGCATGGGCGCTTACTTGTTGGTGAAAGTCCAATACGGAGGTTGATAGTGCCAACCGTTAGCCTAAGACAAGGGTGTCCATCGCGAGGTGGAATCTGAAGGAAGTCGGCGGCAAAGCTCCGGTCTGAGGAACACGAACCACATATAAGGCATAAGCCTGCGGGCGAGTTTGCTAGACAAAACGAAGCCCTAAACTATCCGAAGCAGGCAATGTAAATGTGGCAGATAGATGGAGTGAA
>POVV01000388.1_pt1 | contig 30050 bp, 16 predicted proteins | sample 1560271 | NCBI WGS metagenome assembly POVV01 (sample SAMN08337232, study PRJNA429181) | Bioreactor metagenome, whole genome shotgun sequencing project. | biome: cows' rumen and soil; feature: anaerobic; isolation source: anaerobic chemostat enrichment culture, galacturonate as sole carbon... | reverse complement strand
AATTTATAAATATCAAGGAATATTAAAGAAAGATCTTCCATATTTACAGTCATTACGTAAGTGGCAGTTTTACTCACCTTAAACATCTCAGAACCTTCCGCTCTAAATGCTAATTGAGTATCGCTCACACCTTTCACATACGCAGGCCATTGAGTAGTAGTATTTTTAACAAAGCGGAACTCCGTTCCTGCATCAAAATCACTCTTCAAATAGAATACACTTCTACCAGCTTGTACTTTCTGCAAATCTATAACCTTCTCTATTCCGTTTTTAGACGTAATCAGGTAAAGCTTATCAGTAGGAGCAACTACTTGTTGTGTAATTTGCATTGTAGAAAGATTTACAAACATCTCATAAGTCTCAGACTGAGTGATTTTAAACATTTCCGCACCCTCTGCTTTCACTTCCAATTTTGTATTATCTGCCCCCTTCACATATGCAGGCCATAATTGGCTATCACTTCTTACAAATCTATATTCTGTTCCCGCTTCAAATCTTTTTTGCAAATGATAAGTATCCGTTCCGCCAGCATATTCTACCAGAGGTGTTACTTGTTCTACACCATTCTTAGAGGTAACCAAGAAAAGACTATTTATAGGAATTACAGATATTGTTATTTCCTGTTTGTTGACATCAATAGTTATATCATAATCTCCGTACCTTTCTGCTTTAAATGGATTACCTTCTCCCGATTGAGAATATGCTACCGAGTTCTCTGCTTCTCCTTTCATAAATGCAGGAGCTCCTTTTGCTGAGTTTCTTACAAACCAGAAATTACTAATATCTAATTTCCCTTTCCAGTTGAATACGCCATCATCAAGCATACTCATTTCTACATTTCGCTTCACACTGCCTGATTCTATGGCCAAATACAGTCTGTTTGCAGCTTCATAACCTGTAATATTAAACTGAACTGTCGACTTTTCAGGTTTCATATATTCAGGTGAATCTTCCACTACAGCCAGAACCTCAGCTTCTAACCTAACTTCCTGATCGGGAGATATATTCCATGAATGTAACAGGTTATTCAGTTCACGTACAGTAAACGTTACCGAACGAGTATCTTTGTCTAATTTTATCAATTCACTGACCAAATTCTTCATTGCAGCGTGATATAGTCTGAAATAGTAAACTACCTCAACATTGGCTCCACGATTAGTAGCTTCATCCCAATTAAAAGTAATAGCTCCTTTTGTCTCATCTACTCTTTGCAATATTACATTTTCGCCAGATGCTTTCAAGTGCATCTGATCCGATGGGGTCTCCAACGTATAATATTCAGGCTCTTTATTACAGCTTCCTAGCAATAAAGTAAGCATTAATGGTAGGAATATTTTCTTTATGATTTTATACATAATTTTAGTTTTAAGCATTTGACATTATTTCCAAAACGGAGCTTGTCGCAGATTTGGGTTTTTATCCATTGATGTGACGTAAACAGGAAACCAATAATATTGTTTTTCCCACACACGAGTTTGGAATACAGTATGTTTGTAAAACTCATTAGCATTAGTACCACTAAAGTCCATACCATAACAGTTACCTGTAACCTCCGGCAGATCTTCTGCTATTTTCCAGCGACGAATATCATCCCAACGTGTTCCTTCAGCACATAGTTCTACTCTACGCTCCATTCTTACAATTTGGCGAACAGCTGCCTGATCATCTTCCACATGTATATAATTTATATCAGAAGTAGATACCGCATCAAATGTATATTGACGTACCCCTGCGCGTTCACGTATCAGATTTAAGTATTTCAATGCATTTTGGCGAGCCTCTCTTGTATTATATGCTTCATTTACAGCTTCGCTATAATCCAGATATGAAGCAGCTAAACGATACAAGAATGTTTGACGCCATTTCCAGCTTCCTGTTTTAGGATTGTCCATAGGATAAACTTTCTTACGAGCTAAATATCCATTCTGAGGAGCATCGTGTGTATAATTATTATCTTTTCCATTTTTAAAGAAATCAAATTTGCGTCCAGCCAATGCATACCATGATCCATTATAGCTTACTGCTGTATAGAAACGAGGTTCACGATGACAATACATATTATAAGTACCTGAAGCAGTTACTTCTCCTACTTTTCCTGTTCCACCTGTCCATACTGTATTGCGAGTTTCTTTATCAATAGAGAAACCTGTTTCCACATATTTACTATCAGCATTGTTTATTGGCAATCCGTTTTCTGTAAAGAAAGCATCTACTAATCCTTGATAAACACCTAAACCGCCTCCGCCGTTAAATTCCGGTGTTACAATCTTGTTAGTATAAAATTGAAAATTATTATAATCATGCTTCTTCGTATAAGGGAAAAGAATCTCTTTGTTTCCTTCGCTGTATTTAGTCCACCACATGCTTTCTAATGATGTAAATGCATCTATTGTTCCGTCTGTATTACGAACAGTAAATAACTGATGCCCGGCCTTTTCAGCTTCATCCAATAACAATTTAGTAGCCTCGGCTGCTTTCACCCATTTCTGTTGGTCAAATGATGTATTAAATAATAGTTGATCTTTATCATTTTTAAAATCAGCATACCACTCATTTCCATTAACTAGCGGACTAGCAGCAAACAACAACATTTTTGCTCTTATAGTCAAACACATAACAGACGTAATGCGACCATATTTTTCAACATTCTGATAAGTCGGCGGCAATAGTTTCGAAACTGCCAACATTTCTTTATCCAGATAATCGACAATTTCATCGAAAGGTGTTTGTCCTATCATCAAATCTTCCAATTTAAAATCGGTAGGCGTTATATAATCCGGCTTGAACGGGACAGGTCCATATGTAGAAACAAGTAACCAATGGTAATATGCTGCCAAAAAGCGAGCTTCTGCCTTCATATAATCTACCTCTTCTTGAGGCAGATCAGATTCAGGTAAAGCATGAACTTTGTTGATAAAAATATATGCTTGCCGTATAAGCTGGGGCATTCTGTGCCAGTATCCACCATCCCATTGTGTATTAGGAGTCCACTCTCCAAATATTTTAGGAATATTTTTCCATTCCCACTGTTGCCATCTTTTAGATGGAGTAAGGTCGTCTCCAAAAATCTCCCATCCATGGCTATTCAACCATTCATTTCCAGGATTGGGTATACCAGAATAAACTCCGGCAAGCCACGATTCCACTTTTGTTTTATTCTCAAACACCATGTTAATATCAAGCTCTGTATCGGGTTCTTTATCCAAATAGTCAGAACAAGAAGCACTGAGAAATAAGCAGATTAAACCAACTGATATATATTTAATTAATTTCATTGTTGTTAATTTATTCGTTTAAAAATTGATGTCAACACCAAACATTACAGATCGCATACCCGGATATTTTAGTCCGTCACTTGTATTTAATTCAGGATCCCACATTTTAAACTTTGAGAAATAAAAGAGGTCATTTCCACTAACATATAAGCGAGTATTTTTCAACCCAACCTTACCTATAACACTCTTTGGTAAAGTATAACCAAATTCTATTACTTTACAGCGTAAAATACTCATATCCTGTTTCCACCAAGTGGAAGCTCTGTAGTTATGTTTATTCGGACTTTCAGATAAACGAGGCCAAAATGCATCCTGAGATGGATTTTCTTCTGTCCAGCGATCATTATAGTTATCATATATATTTCCTAATAATCCTTGTCCACTACCAGGCATGAAGTATGTAGAGCCTCCAATAATACGATGTGTGTCACCAGCTCCTTGAAAGAAGAAACTTAAATCCCAATTTTTAAAGTTTACATTTCCTCCAAATCCATAAATAAATCTGGGATCTACAGTTCCTCCGATATAGCCTTCATCCTCATCAGTTACCGCACCATCTCCATTGCGATCTACATATTTGATATCACCCGGACGAACTTTTGCTGTTCCTAATGAATGCGCTGGAATACCTTCTTTAAGGTTACCATTTGCATCAAAGTCATCTGCTGTAAACAGTCGTTCAGCTTCCAACCCCCATAAAGTATTCAGTGACAAGCCTGTTAAACTACGATGTGTACCTTTTACTGCATCCGCTTCGTCAAATTCTTCAACTGTATTTTTAGCATACGTGAATGTAGAACGGAAACCAACTCGCCAATCCTTATTTATATTTTTATTATAAGTCAATGAGAATTCAACTCCTTGGTTATTTACCTTTCCATAGTTAGCCCATGGATTAGAAATGAAACCAGTTTGACTAGGAATTACAGAACGCTGCATGAATATATTTTTGCGTTTTTCTTTAAAAAGATCCACATGAAGATCTAATGCATTCCATAGTCCTAATTCAACTCCCAAGTTATATTTAGTAGCAGTTTCCCATGTCAAATCGGACACTCCAATTTCACCTTCAGTAATTCCGTCACGACCAATCTGACCCGTATCACCCCAGTTATAGCCACTCTTTCCGGTATAAATAGTTGTTATATAAGCAAATCGTCGTCCTCCGATATTATCATTACCTGCTCTACCGATTGATGCTCTAACTTTTAGTTTAGATAGGTTCTTAAGCTTATTTTTCAGAAACGGTTCTTCTGAAATTAACCATCCCGCAGCTACAGAAGGGAAAAATCCAAAGCGTTTTCCTTTATCGAAATTCTCCGATCCATTATATCCGAAATTAAATTCGGCGATGTAACGACTATCGTACATATACGAGATTCGACCTGCAACACCTTGCTTTCTATAAGGCTGAAAACTACCATCATCGTAACTTTGCTGATTGTATAGAAATAAAGCATCTACATCATGTACTCCATTAAATAGGCGATTGTAAGTCGCATTTGCTTCAAAATATACATTCTTGCTTCCGTATTCTCCTTCTTGTTTATGACCTAAAGATTCATCTCCATAGCTATAAACATCATGTATTAAGTTACCTTCAATATCTCGCCCTGATGCAACTTGATAATATGTAGGATTCATAGCTCTGGTCATTCTGGCCGAACTATAAGAGTCGAAAGAAAATGTTACTTTAGATTTTAATCCCGGAGTTATCATTTTCAGGTTTTGCTCCAAAGAGAATAGAGATTGTATCTGAGACAATGAGCTTACATAATACCCTTTTTGAGTAGCCATAGCCCAAGGATTAAGACGATATGGAATAATAGGAATTGTTCCGTCCGAATAACGTGTTGGATGCACAAATGGGCTGGTCGTAAAAGCTGCTGCAAACGTATCGTCGGTACTTGAATTTTGTCCTCTACGCTGTTGTAGATACCCACCTATGTTCATACGCAAACTTGTAGTCTTGGTTATGTCAATATCTACATTTGCTCGCATATTATATCTATTCAGGTTTATTCCAGTGTTGTAAGGAAGCGTATTATCTGTTTCCATTATACCTTTTTCTCCAAAATAAGAACCGACTAGTGAATATTTTAGGAAGTCTGATCCTCCGCTTACTGTCATATTAGCACGTGTAGAATAGGCATAATCTTTTGTGATTTCGTCTAACCAATTCACATCAGGATATAAATCCTTATCATACCCATAACGTGTTTTATTTATCTGATCCTGAGAATAAGGTAATTGATTTTTATTTTCCTTCAACTCATTCAATAGTGTCATATAGTCAGCCGCCCCTATAAATTGAGGTAACTTTGTTGGCTCAGATATAGACTGTTCTACTCTTATGTTGACTGTCGGTGCTCCGATATGTCCACGTTTAGTATTAATTACAATAACACCATTTGCTCCACGGACACCATACATTGCACTTGCGGAAGCATCTTTCAATACCGAAAACGACTCTATTTCGGCAGGATCAATATTATTTAAATCACGTTCTATACCATCTATCAGAATTAAAGGATTCTGATTCCCAGAGAAGCTAGCAATACCCCTAATCCAAAACTGAGAGTTGTCGTATCCTGGTTCACCTGAACGTTTGACAGCAATAACGCCGGCAATCTGTCCGGCCAAGTTGTTAGACAAAGAACGTGTTGAACCAACCTGAAGTTCCTGAGGGCTAATCGTCTCAATTGAACCTATGACAGACATTTTTTTCTGGTTACCATAACCCGTTACGATAACTTCTTCGAGGCTATTGATATCTTCTTCTAAAATAATGTTGAAGTTGATCTTTGAGCCCACTTCTATTGTTTGGGATTTAAATCCGATATAGGATATTTCAATTACAGCCTGTTTATTAGGAACATCTATATAAAAATGACCATCAACGTCAGTAGACACTCCATTTGTAGGACTTCCTTTTTCTTTTATAATCACACCTATGAGAGGATTCTTCTCTTTGTCTACAACCGTTCCACTGATACGAATTTTCTTATCTTGAGTGGTCGCTTTTCGCTCGGACACTGAATTTTCATGAGCTGCATATATATTGACGCAACTACATAAAATCCAACATAGAAATAATATCTTTTTAAAATTCATAATATAATTTTAAGGATTAGAACAATAATTTAAAATCAATAAATAAGATTATGCTATCCATTTTCTTTATTCGAAAAGAGGTTTATCAGCTGACAAAGAAGGGCTCCCATTGCTAATAACCGGCCATCCATCAACCCATTTAACCTGATCTAAAAGCAAAATTCTTCCATCAGGATTTTCTACATCAATACCGTGATAGAGTATCCAATCGTTACCCGCATCATCTTGAACTATCTCGGAGCAGTGTCCGTTTCCTACAAATCGGTCGTTTGAACCAACAACAATATCATATCCATTCTGCATCATGTCTATACCGGCTTTATTTACATATGGCCCCAACAGAGAAGTAGAACGTCCAACTACTAATTTGTACGTACTGTTTACCCCATTGCAGCATGAACCAATAGAAGCGAACAGATAATAATATTCACCTCTTTTATGTATGTATGTTGCTTCAAATGCAGTTCCTGCGACTTGTTGCTTTACTGCTCCATATTTTAAGCTTAAGCCATCATCTGCCATTTCGATAGCATAGATTCCGAAAAAGCTTCCCCAGAACAAATATTTTTTCCCATTGTCTTCTATATAAAAAGGATCAATGGAGTTGTGCACACCGATTTCGTTACTACGAAATAACTTTCCATTATCCTTGAAAGGTCCTGCCGGTTTGGTTGCAGTAGCAACACCAATACCACAGGTCTCTCCTCCTCCCCAAACAGACATGGAATAATACAAAACATACTGATCATTTATATAATTAATATCAGGTGCCCATAATCCTCCTTTGGGTTCAAATGTCGGGCGTGTTTCTGCTGTAAAGGCAGTTCCAATAAACGTCCATGATACAAGATCCTTCGATTTACATATTGGGGTATGTCTCGTATCTTCTGTTGCGTATAAATAAAAATATCCGTCTCGCCCTTTTATAACTGTAGGGTCGGGCATACTATAAGGATATACAGGATTAGCATACGTAGTTTTCTCGGGCTCAATGATCCGGGGATCATCTTTGCCGTCTGTGCAACTACATATTGCCGAGATGGTAAAAAATAGGGTTAAAAAGATTTTCTTCATGGTTCTCATATTTTATTATTAGTATTAGAAAACTTTCAAATTCGGAGCAAAGCCTATTTGTATAATTTTAGGCATGAAATTTTCAGCTACTCAATCAAAAAAATCAATTTTCTGCTTAAGAGTAATTGTGCGACAAATATAGATGGGGATATAAATATGTAATAGTTACGTTTCTGTCATTTTAATGTAAAATTCTTCCAAAGCATAATTCCATAAATAAAATTCTTCCATTTTGCTTTAATTTTACAAAACACTCCTGTTACTTTGATGTCATAAATACGCTATTATATCATGAAGACTTCTTATTTCAAAGAAGAATGGTTAGATAAGCTAAGTATAGGTGATGAAAAATAACGAATAGCTTAAATTACAAACAGTTTTATTTTAATATCATGTTTTATAAACTTATGAGAAATCGACGTTCTCTTATTATTGTATCAATAATTGCCTTTATTCTTAGTAGCACTCAAGCATTTGGAAAGAAAGATCCCTATTTCATCCACCTCGGAGTTGAAAACGGCCTAGCTCAGAATACAGTGTATTGCATTCTTCAGGACAATAGAGGCTTTATGTGGTTTGGTACTAAAGATGGCCTTTCCAGATATGACGGATACCAATTCAAAAATTATAGAAATGACAAGAATGATGCACACAGCATAGGGAATAATTGCATCCGATCTATCTTTCAAGACTCTAATAATAAGATATGGATTGGCACAGATGCTGGTGCATATATTTATGATCCGGATAAAGATTCTTTCAACTACATGGATGCAAAGACAAAAGATGGCATTAAAATAGAGAAGGAAGTCAATGATATTAAGCAAGACCAAAATGGAGTATACTGGTTTGCGGTCGATTGGCAAGGTGTATTTTCATACAACCCCGCAAATAAAGAGCTTGTTTTTCATAAACTGAACACAATAGTAAACGCATGGTGCATCTATATTGACAAAAAGAATAAAGTATGGATAGGTACTCATGGAGGAGGCTTAAATTATTTCAATGCAGAAAAAAAGCAATTCGAAAAAGTCATCTATTCAACGGATAGTAAATCAGACAATAATGAAGACGATATTTATCGAATATTTCAAGACGATTATAATGACCTATTAATAACAACAGCCAACAACGGTGTAAAAAGATTAAATCTGGTTAGTAACAAGGTACAGCAATTTTTACCTTTAGAAACTCACACATCTCTATTCGTTAGAGATGTTATACGAAAGTCAGATAGTGAAATCTGGTTTGCAACAGGGAATGGAGTCTGTGTATATGATATCTTAAAAAGCAATATTACGTTTTTACAAAACAATCGCTTGAATCCATATACGCTATCAGATAACGCTGTTTATTCTATCTATAAAGATAGAGAAGGTGGAATTTGGGTAGGAACATACTTTGGAGGAATCAATTACTTTCCTTACCAATATACGCCATTCTACAAATACTATCCTGTAGAGAACAGAAGCAGGGCAAATACACTGATTGGCAAAAGAATAAGAGAATTCCAATTATCAAACGATGGTCGCATATGGATAGGGACAGAAGATGGAGGATTAGCATTGTTCGATCCGCAATCAGACACATTTGAACATTATTTAGCCAATGAAGGGGCTGGTAGTGTATCATACAATAATATTCACGGCTTACTTATGGATGGTGATAAATTATGGATAGGAACCTATAACCATGGACTGGATATAATGAATCTGAAAACTAAAAAAGTAGTAAAGCATTACACAAAAAGCGAAAATAAGAACTCCATTTCTGACAATAGTATTTTCTCCATATACAAGGATCATTCAGGAAGAGTATGGGTTGGGACTTTATATGGATTATGTTATTATAACCCTGAAAGTGATGATTTCATAAGAGTTTCATCATTAGGTAATATATTTGTCAGCGATATTTTGCAGACTAAAGATGGTATGGTATGGGTTGGAGCCTTAGGAGGGGGATTATATCGCTTCAATCCCAATAATGATAAATGGACTGTATTTAAAAATGATCCAAAAAATTCAGCAAGTATTAGCCACAATAAGATAATCTCGTTATTTGAAGATAGTAAGATGACATTATGGATTACAACAGAAGGTGGAGGTCTATGCCATTATAATCCGAAGGACGAAAGCTTTACATCCTTCACTACGAGTGAAGGGCTTCCAAACAATGTTGTATACAAAGTAGTTGAAGACAACCATTCAAATCTTTGGTTTACTACAAATCAGGGTATTGTATGCATGAACATGAATGATTACTCAATCACAGAATACACCAAAAGTGATGGTCTACTCAGTAACCAATTTAATTACAAGTCTGGAATCAAAGATGATAATGGATACATATACTTTGGGGGATTAGAAGGCTTTGTCAGATTCGATCCTACATCGTTCGTTTCCAATAAGTATTCTCCATCTGTATATATAATCCACTTTGAATTATTCAATACCATTGTCAAGCCGGGTGAAAAAGACTCTCCGCTGAAAGAAGCAATAGAATCGACAAAAAAAATAGAATTGAATTACAATCAATCTACCTTCAGCTTCAGTTTTGCGGCTCTCAGCTATGCGGCACCGGAAAAGAATAAATACGCATATATGCTCGAAGGGTTTGACCAAGATTGGATATACTTGGATAAAGTACAAAAAGCAGGATATTCGAATATTCCTCCGGGAAAATATACATTCAAAGTAAAAGCCTCTAACAATAATGGTATATGGAGCGACAAAATAACCTCTATTGATATATATATTCGTCCACCATTCTATAAAACAATCTGGGCGTATATTGTCTATTTCATTATTATAGCCTCCATTGTTGTATTTATATTTATCGCTTATCGCAATAAAATTCGTAAAGAGAACGAACATCGTTTAGAAATTTTCGAAAATGAAAAATCAAGAGAAATCTACAATGCTAAAATAGCATTCTTCACAAATATAACTCACGAAATCAGAACACCTCTGAGCCTAATAAAAGGACCGTTAGAATATATAATAAAGGAAAAGGTTAGCAACATAGAAAGAAGCGAATATTTAGCTGTAATAGAAAGAAATACCAATAGACTATTAGATCTTAGCAATCAATTATTAGACTTTAGAAAGACCGAGCAAAAAGGATTTCTCCTCAATTTCATTTCAACAGATATATCATCACTAATTAATGATATATATATGCAGTTTGAACCAACTGCTGCCAGGCGTGATCTAAAATTCAATATAAATTTGCCAACAGAAAGCTTCTATGCAGATGTCGACAAGGAGGCTTTGACTAAAATACTTAGTAATCTTTTCAATAATGCAATAAAATACGGAAGATCTGAAATCAACCTAACAGTAAGGAAAAAACCTAATACTTTCCAAATTATAATAGGTAATGATGGAAACAAAATCAAAGAATCCCTATATGATAAAATATTTGAACCGTTCTATCAGATAGAAGATAATGATGTCAAACATATAGTAAGTGGAACCGGACTGGGGTTGCCTTTAGCGCGTTCTTTGGCCGAATTGCATGACGGCAAGCTCATATATATACCGTCCGACGACCAATTCAATTATTTTCAATTAACAATGCCGATTGTTCAGATAAATTCAGTGAGACTTGATAACAACAATACGGAGAATTTAATTCAAGAAAGCGCAATTTCCTCAGATGAAATTAGCAGCGCACTGAAACATTCCCTCTTAATAGTAGAGGATGATGAAGACTTTAGGATATTCTTATGTAATCAGCTTAAACGCCATTACAATATACTAAAAGCGACAAATGGATCAGAGGCATTAAAAATACTTGACAACAATCAAATTGACATAGTTGTAACAGATATAGCAATGCCGATAATGGATGGATTGCAACTCTGTAAAGAAATAAAATCTAATATAGATCACAGTCATATACCAATAATTTTATTAACAGCAAAAACGAATCTACAATCTAAAATTGAAGGTTTGGGTGCAGGTGCTGATGCATACGTAGAAAAACCTTTTTCGATGGAACATATGTTGGCTCAACTATCGAACCTCCTTTCTAATCGGAATAAATTAAAAGAAGCATTTATTCATTCTCCTCTCGTTAAAATCAGAAGTATTGCTCCAACCAAAGCTGATGAAGATTTTTTAAAAGTTGTGACAGAGGTAATCCATAAAAATATTTCAGACACTCAATTCAATGTAGATACACTAGCCAATGCTCTAAACATGAGCAGATCGAGTCTGCATCGAAAAATCAAAGGAGTATCTGAACTAACACCAAATGATTTGATTCTGTTAGTGAAGTTGAAAAAAGCTGCTGAATATATTCAGGAAGGATATAGAGTAAGCGAAGTTTGTTTCATCGTCGGATTTAATTCTCCTTCATACTTTTCGAAGGTATTCAAAAAGCAATTTGGAGTATCTCCTACAGAGTGGACTCAGTAGTTTGAATATACAAAAACTACCAATTTAGAAAAAAACTACCACTAACATACAAAGCGGAACAGTTGTATTGGATTTTACCTAAAAAACCAATAAGAGAATTTTGTATAAATCAATTGAGACAAGGTAAGATCCATTCGTAATACTGCTTTGGAAGAATTTTACATATAATTGATAGAAATGTAGCTACTGCATCTCTATATATAAGACTATGTTTGCTTTCCAATTTTTTCAAGCATAATAAAACATGGAATCAGATTTTAATTCCGGTTTTCAACAGCTCATCTAAAGAGTATGTTTTAGAAAAAATGGACAATACTAGAATTATATGAAACCATGAAGATAGATTTTAAAACATTAGATTAAAAAACAGATAAATATGAATCTAAATTTAAAAAAAATTACATCCTTTTTATTATTTCTCTTTCTGATATTAACCGTTCAAAGTAAAGAGAATCCTGTGGCAAATCCACAAGCAATCGTTATCTCAGGAAATATGAGATTCACAGTCCTTACTCCCGAAATAATAAGAATGGAATGGAGCGACTCGAAACAGTTTGAGGACAGGGCTTCTTTCATTGTTGTTAACAGGAATTTACCTGTCCCTGCTTATACAACCGAAACAAAGGATGGATATATGTATATAAAAACAGAAAAAGTAGAATTAAAGTATAAGGTCGGATCCAATCCGGTAACAAGTCCTGCTAGTTCCCAAAACCTTAAAGTATCTTTCAATCTAAACGGAGTTTCAACTTATTGGTATCCGGGAAAGAAAGATCCGTTCAATTTAAAAGGAACATCACGTACACTTGATCATTCGAAAGGTGATAATCTGAGAGGGGCTATGGAAGATGGTCTTTTATCCCGTTCCGGATGGGCGTTGATAGATGAATCGAAACCGAATGGAGATACAAGCAAAAGCTTATTGTTCGAGAATCAGGGAGGTGACTTCGATTGGGTTGCACAACCGAAAGAAGGAAATACTATCGACTGGTATTTGATGGCTTACGGATACGATTATAAAAAGGCTTTGCTCGACTATACTAAGATAAGCGGAAAGATGCCGATGCCCCCACTCTACTCTTTCGGCTATTGGTATTCTAAATATGAAAGATATACCGAGCAAGACTTCAAAGATATAGCGAATGAAATACAAGGGCACAATATCCCAATTGACGTAATGGTAGTTGATATGGACTGGCATTATGCGGGAAATGCTAAAGATGGAGGCAGAGGTGGCTGGACTGGCTGGAGTTGGAATAAAAGCTTATTTTCCAATCCTCAAGAATTCATCGAATGGATGCATCAAAAGAATTTAAAGGTTACCCTCAACCTTCATCCGGCAGACGGGATAGCCCCCCATGAGGATAATTTTACAGCATTAGCTAACGACATGGGTTTACCTACTGATAAAACAATAAAATGGAACATTGAAAATCAGACATTTTATAAAAAATTCTTCAAAAATATTATGCGCCCGCTTGAAGATATGGGGGTCGATTTTTGGTGGCTAGACTGGCAACAATGGTTGCTAACACCCGAAATGAAAAATTTAGGAAATACATTTTGGCTCAACCATGTTTTCTACAATGATATGCGTGTCAACAGACCGGAACACAGACCTATGATATTCCACAGATGGGGAGGTTTGGGAAATCATCGATACCCAATAGGATTTTCCGGCGATACATGGCCTACATTTCCTACTTTGGCATTCCAAGTATATTATAACTCTACTGCATCAAACGTAGCTTACGGCTATTGGAGTCACGACTTGGGTGGACATAATCACCTTGGAGGAAACAACCCTGAATTATATCTCCGCTGGATACAGTTCGGAGTCTTTTCACCCATAACAAGAACTCATGCAACTAACGCACCACAGATGGAGCGACGAATATGGAAATATCCAAACTTCGAACTAATGAGAGATGCTCTAAAGTTCCGTTATGCCTTGATTCCTTACATCTATACCTATTCGCGACAAGCTTATGACACAGGCTTATCTCTTTGCCGCCCGCTTTACTACGATTATCCTCAAGACGATGAAGCATACAAGCAGGAAACAACATATATGTTTGGAGACGATATCTTAGTTTCACCGATTGTTGCTGCCGCTGACTCAAAAATAGGTACAGCCTCTAAGCAATTTTGGCTACCAAAAGGACGCTGGTTTGAAGCTCAGACAGGAACTATTCTTGAAGGAAATCAAACTGTTGTAAGAAGCTTCGCTCAGAATGAGACTCCGTTCTATTACAAAGAAGGTGCGGTTATCCCTATGTATCCTGATATCAAACATCTAAAAGTAAGACCTGACACCCTCATCGTACAATTTATCCCGGGAGAATCGGGTTCATTCAACTACTACGAAGATGAAGGTGACAATGAGAAATACAAAGATGGTAAGTACACCATAACCAAGATATCTCAGAAGACAAATAGCCTACAAGGAAAATATACAGTATCTCCACGTGAAGGTTCATTTGACGGTATGCCTGCTGCAAGACACTATGAGTTTAAGATATTATCGAAACTTCCGGCAAAAGAAGTTGTTGTAGATGGAAAAGTATATCCTTAATCTTCTCAGCCTATGGCAGAGCACTGGTCTTACGATAGTAAACAACTAGCTATTGTAATCAATACCCCATCTAAAAATTGTAATACGAAAATTGAAGCAGTAGTAAAATATAACGATAATCAGGAGACAGCTCTAGATTTGATTGCGGGTAAAATAGGGCAAATGGATCGATTGATACAATGCAACGATTCGTTGAAACAAAAATTAACCAATACCCCATCTCTATTTACTAAACTAGTAGAAACAAGAGCTAGAATTAGTAAAAATCCGCAAAACACACTGGCTGAGTTGCAATACTTCCAGAAATATCTTGCGGTAACGTTCGACTTGTTGTTAGATGTTGAGAATGCCCCTGCTAATGAAATAACTGATTGGAAAAACTTTATACTATTCAGCAACAATGTTTCACAACCGAATTTAGGAGAAACAGTAAAAAATACTACTCAGGAATATAATAAAGATGATTCCAATCTGTGGATAACAGGCTCTGCCGTTCCGGGAAAGATAGCTAAAATGACGCAAAACTCTGATGAGACTTCCGGATTTTTCCGTTATAACGGCAAACTGCAGGCCGGAGAATTCAAAATAATAAATACTCCGACTGTAGTATCTGATACTAAATTCTACATTCCATCTGAGGAAGATGCGAATGCAGCAGGTTCTTATTCCATAGAGGCTACTAATAAAAGTAACAAACCCGGTTGGAATGTAACCATTCCTGATGACTACTATAAAATAAAAGTCAACACAGCAGACAATACTCTGAATGGGAAAATATTTATTGCCCGAAACGATTTATATATTGTTGGTGGTGCAACAGGTGCCGGTTGGAATGCAGAAGATGCCATACCATTAAAGAAAGATTTAAACAATCCAAACCTGTTTACATTTTCGGGTGTATTAAAAGAAGCAACCTCGGGCAATGATAAAGATATGCTTAAGCTATTAGGACAGAACGATTGGGGACCGGTATCTTTTCATCCCAAAACTCAAAAAGAATCATTATTAGGATCTAAGCATATTTTCGAAAATCTTCCAGGAGACAACAAATGGGCAATTGATCCAGCAAAGCAGGGAAATTATACTATCAAAGTGGATTTATTAGAAGAAACCATCATTGCCGGATATAATGAAATAATACCGGCACAAGAAAACAAAGATCTGGATAACGAATATTCAATCTCGGCTAAAGATGGAAAAATATATGTATCCTCAAACGATGGTGTAGGCTTCGACTATGTATATTTATTGGATAGCAATACCAAAAATATTATAACAGCAAAAAAGCAACAGGCAACATTCTCAATAGGAAAAGGCTTAAAGAAAGGGATATACCTACTGGAGTTTAGTCAAAACAATAAAACTACAATAAAAAAAGTAGTAATCAAATAAATAATTAATACAGGGAGGTGTCAACCTCGAATTTATATATTCTAAAATCCTATTATTGTTCCCCATTCTCAATGAATATGAAAGAAATATTAATATACAGTCTACTCATTATCTTATCATTCTCCTGTAGCTCAGGAGAAAAAATAACAGTTCAGTTATCTAATCCTTTACCTATACCCTTTGGTGATCCATTTATCCTATATAGTTCTGATAATACTTATTACATGTATGGAACATCAGAGAATCTTAAGGGGTTCAAGGCATATTCATCAAAGAATTTACAGAATTGGGAAGACAGAGGCGTTATTTACGACGGAACTCAGTCTAGTTCGTGGGGAAAAGATTGTTTTTGGGCTCCTGAAATGTACGAACGAAATGGAAAATTCTATTTATGGTATAGCGCGAACTGGAAGTATAACCCAACAAATGAAGGCGAGAATTTTCGTATAGGAGTAGCTGTAGCTGATAGCCCGGCCGGACCATTCAAAGATCTATATGACCATCCTATTTTTGATCCGGGCTATCCTATCATTGATGCAAATTTATATTTCGACGATAAAGCCAATAAGGTCTATTTATATTATTCGAGATGTTGCTACAAAAATCCTGTAAAAAGCGAGATTTCAGAATGGGCAAAAACAAAAGGTTGGTTCGATGAAATTGAGGAAAGTTGGATATATGGAATAGAGATTAAGTCTGATTTTTCAGGAGTAATCGGAGAACCTCAATTATTACTTCGTCCTCCGGTAAAGCTTGACGACGCTCAGGCTGAATGGGAAAGTCGTTCTGTTACAAGTCGTGAAGTAAACCGTCGATGGACTGAAGGTTCGTTTCTATTCAAAGAGAAGGATACATATTATATGATGTACTCCGCCAACTATTTTGGAGGTCAAAACTATGCCGTAGGTTATGCAACATCGAAACATCCATTAGGCCCTTTTGAAAAGGCTGCAAACAACCCTGTATTACAAAAAAACACCGCAAAAGGAGGAGATGTAACCGGAACGGGGCATAATATGGTATTTACGTCTCCAGATAATCAGAGACTGTGCGTATATCATGCCAGAACCAACAATAGTGGTGATCAGCGAATAGTTTTTATCGACAAATTAAGTATTGACAAAGATGGAAAACTAACTATAGATGGACCTACTGTTAGTGGTACATCTAAGAATTGACAATGCAGCGAAACAAGATATCAATAAAATATTGCCGATCGTATATAGTATAACAGTTGAAGGTGCAGAATTAATTCTGCACCTTTTTATTATTATAGAAGATATTTGAAGGTTATAGTCATATACAAAATGACCTTCTTTGAGAAAAGCCTGTGAGAAAGGGGAAATACTCTGCTAAGTTGATAAAGCTTTGGAAGAATTTTACATGAAATTGACAGAAACGTGACCACTCCATCTATGTATGTAAAGCTATATTTGTAATTCAACTATATAGAGAATGCCTTTGAAGAATACATAGAGAAATGCTTGATAAAACCGCGTAAGTATAATTTATGGCAGAAGAAAAATACATACTAAATCCCAACGAGATAAAAACCATGAAAATAAATTTTAGAACATTAGAATAAATACTGACAAATATGAACTTAATTTTCAAGAGAATTACCACCTCTTTATTATTTCTCTTTCTGATATTAACCGCTCAGAGTAAAGAGAATCCTGTGGCAAATCCACAAGCAATTGTTATTTCAGGAAATATGAGATTCACAGTTTTGACTCCTGAAATGATAAGAATAGAATGGAGCGACTCGAAACAATTTGAAGACAGGGCTTCTTTTATTGTTGTCAACAGGAATTTACCTGTCCCTGCTTATACAACCGAAACTAAAGATGGGTATCTGTATATAAAAACAGAAAAAGTAGAATTGAAGTATAAAGTAGGATATAATCCGATGACAAGTCCTGCCAGTCCTCAAAATCTCATAATTTCATTCAATATGAATGGAGCTTCAACCTATTGGTATCCCGGAAAGCAAGACCCATTCAACCTTAAAGGAACATCACGCACACTCGATCATTCCAGTGGCGACAATTTGAGAGGCGACATGGAAGATGGTATCTTATCCCGCTCCGGATGGGCATTGATAGATGAATCGAAACCAAATGGAGACACAAGCAAAAGTTTAATATTTGAAAATCAAGGTGGAGACTTCGACTGGGTTGCACAACCTAAGGCGGGAAATACTATCGACTGGTATTTCATGGCCTACGGACTCGATTATAAAAAAGCGTTACTAGACTATACTAAGATTGGCGGAAAAGTGCCGATGCCCCCACTCTACTCTTTAGGATACTGGTATTCAAAATATCAAAAGTATTCGGAGCAAGACTTCAAAGATATAGTAACCGAGATCAATCAGAATGACATTCCTATTGACGTAATGGTAGTTGATATGGATTGGCACAAAGAAGGTTGGACTGGTTGGAGTTGGAATAAAGACTTATTCCCCGATCCGCAAAGATTTATAGAATGGTTACATAGTAAGAATCTAAAAACAACCCTCAACCTTCATCCGGCAGATGGAGTTGGCACACATGAAGATAATTACACTGCATTGACTAACGATTTAGGTCTTCCTACAAATAAAACCATAAAATGGAACATCGAAAATGAGAAATTCTATAAGGCTTTCTTTAAAAACATCATGCGCCCACACGAGAACATCGGGGTCGATTTTTGGTGGCTTGACTGGCAACAATGGCTAATCGCACCCGAAATGAGTAATCTAGGCAATACCTTCTGGCTCAATCATGTTTTCTATAACGATATGCGTATCAACAGACCAGAGCGCAGACCAATGATATTTCACAGATGGGGAGGATTGGGTAGCCATCGTTATCCACTTGGGTTTTCCGGTGACACCTGGGCTACATTCCCGACTCTTGCATTTCAGGTATATTATAATTCTACTGCATCAAATGTTGCTTATGGCTACTGGGGACATGATTTAGGAGGACATAATCAATCGGGAGCAAATAATCCTGAACTTTATCTACGTTGGATACAATTCGGAGTTTTCTCACCCATAACAAGAACACATGCAACCAATTCATCCAATATAGAAAGAAGAATTTGGAAATTTCCAAACTTTAGCCAGATGAGAGATGCGTTGAAACTGCGTTATGCGCTCATTCCTTATATCTATAGCTCCTCTCGGCAAGCGTATGACACGGGACTATCCATATGCCGTCCACTTTATTATGATTCACCTCAAGAAAATGAAGCATACAAGCAGGAAACATCTTATATGTTTGGAGATGATATCTTAGTTTCACCAATTGTTGCAGCCGCAGACTCTAAAATAGGGACAGCCTCTAAGCAGTACTGGTTACCTAAAGGACGTTGGTTCGAAGCACAGACAGGAACTATTCTTGAAGGAAATCAAACTGTTGTAAGAAGTTTCGCTCAGAACGAGATTCCATTCTACTATAAAGAAGGTGCGGTGATCCCTATGTATACCGACATCAAGCATCTGAAAGTAAGACCAGATACACTTATTGTACAGTTTATTCCGGGAGAGTCGGGTTCGTTCAACTACTACGAAGATGAAGGAGACAATGAGAAATATAAGGACGGAAAATACACAACAACCAGAATAAGTCAAGAAACTTCTTCAACTCAAGGAAAATATACAATATCTGCACGCGAAGGTGCATTTGATGGTATGCCTGCGACAAGACATTACGAGTTTAGACTATTATCGAAACTTCCTGCAAAGGAAGTTGTAGTAGATGGAAAAGTATATCCTTATTCTTCGCAGCCTACAGCCGAACATTGGTCGTATGACAGCAAACAACTGGCAATAGTAATCAACACTCCATCTCTAAATTGTAATACGAAAATAGAAGCAGTAGTAAAATATGATGATAATCAAGCAACAGCTCATGATTTGATTGCAGGCAAAATGGGACAAATGGATCGATTGATACAATGTAACGATTCATTGAAAGTAAAAGTAGGTAGTAACAAGATACCTGCCCTATTTACCAAAATGGTAGGAACAAGAGCAAGGATAGCCGAAAAGCCACAAAATACATTAGCAGAATTGCAAGACTTTCAACAAAACATGGAAGCATCTTTCGATTTATTGTTAGCTGTTGCAAACATTCCTGTAAGCGAAATAACTGATTGGAAAAATTTTATTCTATACAGCAATAATGTTTCACAGCCTAATTTGGGAGAGTCTAATAAAAATACTGTTCCCGGATACAATAGAGATGGTTCTAAACTGTGGATAACAGGTTCTGCTATTCCAGGAAATATTGCAGTATTGACAGAAGATCCAACTCAGGTTGCCGGATATTTCCGTTATCATGGGAAACTTCAGGCAGGAGAATTTAAGATAATAAATACTTCTGCAATCCAAACAGGTACAAAATTCTATGTTCCAACGGTTGAAGAAACAAATGTTGTGGGAACTGGTTCTATGCAGGCTACCAGCAGTGCTAGCACTACCGGGTGGAAAGTGACTATTCCCGACAACTACTATAAAATAAAAGTAGATGCCATTGCTAACACGCTAAGTGCAGAAATATTTCACTCAAGAGAAGATTTGTTTATCGTTGGTGGTGCTACTGAAAGTGGTTGGGATTCGGGAAAATCTATCCGTATGAAAAAAGATCTAAACAATCCGAACCTGTTTGTATTTTCTGGAATACTAAAGGAATCGACTTCGGGTGATGACAAAAATATGTTCAAACTATTAGGTCAGAGTAACTGGGATCCGATTTCATTTCACCCCAAAACTCAAAAAGAGTCACTATTAAGTTCTAAATATATTTTCCAGAATCTTTCGGGAGATAATAAATGGGCTATCGACCAGGCAAAGCAAGGCAGTTATGTAATTAAAGTAGATTTGCTTGAAGAAACTATCACTGCAGAACATAGCAATTTGGTTGCATTGTATGTTAATGGTACAGAATGGAAAGATATGAGCAGCACTTATATTTTAGATTGTAGTAATTCGGATACACCTCTAGATATAGAAATAGTTCCATTATCAGGTGCAACAGTGAACACTGGAACTTCTGTTGAATTCAACGCTACTAAGCCAGGTTTAAACACCTTTGATTTTACAATCACATCTCCAAATGGAATAGAGAAGATGACATATCAGTTGAAGGTTGTTAAGCCATTTGCTTTTCATGATCTGGTAACTCAAATGTGGAATAATACCCTTACAGTAAACAATAATCCAGAAAACAATGGAGGATATAAATTCGTAAGTTTTGAATGGTACGAAAATGGCCGGGTTATTGGAGAAAATAAGCAATATTATTCGGCAGGAAAATTATCTACAGACCTACTCAATAAGGATGCTGTTTATATGGTTAAGCTAAAAGACGATAAAGGCTTCGAATACCAGACTTGTCCTGCCAAATTAACTTTCGAAACTTTAAATCAGATTTCTGTATACCCTAATCCGGTAAAAGCAAGGGAAACAGTGACTATTGAAACGGGAACATATGCGACGAAGTCTACAAATGGGGCTAAAATGAATGTCTATAACCTAAATGGAAATATTGTTTATACTAAAAATGTAACTGGAAACACAACCAGCTTCGAGATCACCGATCCGGGAATTTACCTAATCCGATTAACATCTAATGACGATATTTACACAGCTAGACTCATTGTAAAATAAGTAGAGATCATAAATAATGAGAAATATGAAAAAAACAATTCTATTAATACTAATATTGACCAGTACTATTTTAGCGGTTGCACAAGACAAACAAGAGGTTTCTATTTATTTAGGTGCAGGCAACTCTTCATTAAAATACGACCTTGGCCAATCCGCAGATATCAGTTCCCAATTCGGCCCTTCGTTTGGAATTGGATATACTCATAAGTTAAATTCAGAATGGGGGATTATTTCTGGATTAGAAATTGCAATGTACAAATCGGAAGCTAGTTCTCCTGAATTAAAAGATAAGTATACGACGCAAGACAATTATGGAAATAACTTTGAATGGCGATTAGCATTACATAATCTAAAGGAAACACAGAATGGGACATATCTAAATATTCCTGTCATGTTACAGTTTACACCGAAGAGTATTGATAAGCTTTATGCCAACATCGGATTCAAAGTAGGCATTCCTTTAAGTGGAAAATATGAAGCGGAATATACAAAATTGGTAACATCAGGCTATTATCCGGAAACCGGAGCTGAATATACAGATATCAATTTTAGAGGGTTCGGTGAATTTGAAGGAACTTCCGCTAACGATAATCTTGATTTTGGTGTAGCATTTATATTATCAGCAGAATGCGGCATGAAATGGGCTTTATCCAATTCGATGAACTTATATACCGGCGCATATATAGATTACGGATTAAACAACATTGTAAAAGAAAATGGCGATACTAGAATTATTTCATATAACAAAGACAACCCGACCAACTTCGACTACAATAGTTTGATGTATAGCAAGCAAACAGAAGGCGATAATTCTAAATTATTTATAGATAAAGTCATACCTTTTGCGATTGGATTAAAACTTCGACTTGGTTTTTCTTTATAAATTCGAAGATTCTTTTAACTAAATAATACCATAGTAAAAATGAAGAAATATTTAATAGCTCTGGCTTTCATATTGCCAGTATTATCGTGTAGCAAAAAGCATCACCCTGAAGTGTCATTGATAGACAAATCCGCTTTCGAAAAAGAAGTAAAGGGTAAACCTGTTTCTCTGTATACTCTTGATTCAGGAAATGGATTGATAGTACAGGTTACAAACTATGGATTAAGAGTAGTATCGATTTGGACTCCCGACAAACAAGGAAAATATGATGATGTGGCAATTGGCTATGAAAATATAGATCGCTACTTGGATAACAAAGGAGAGCGATTTTATGGTAGTATCGTCGGACGATATGCCAATCGTATAGCAAAAGGTAAGTTCACTCTAGATAGTGTAGAATATCAACTCCCAATAAACAACAACGGGCAAACACTCCATGGAGGTCTTGAAGGCTTAGACAGGCGAGTTTGGAATGTTGATAAAGTAACAGATAATTCGATAGATTTCTCCTATGTTTCTCCTGATGGAGAAGAAGGATTCCCTGGAACTCTAACTATCCATGTTAATTATTCGGTGACACCTGAAAATGAATTTAAGATTAGCTATAAGGCTACTACCGATAAAGCTACAGTAATAAACTTATCAAACCACGCATTTTTCAACCTTAAAGGAGAAGGAAATGGAACGATTACTGACCACATCTTAACCATCAATGCCTCGCACACAACTCCTGTAGATAGTGTATTGATTCCGACAGGAGACATTGCATATGTAGATGGTACTCCTTTTGACTTCCGTCAACCAAGGGCCATTGGTGAAAGAATAAATGAAACTAATGATCAATTGAAAAATGGATTAGGTTACGACCACAATTGGGTACTAGATAAATCAAAAGAAGGCATAGAATTGGCTGCTACGTTATACGAGCCTCAAAGTGGGCGTGTAATGGAAGTATATACCGATCAACCCGGATTGCAGTTTTATAGTGGAAACTTTTTTAGTGATAAATCTACAGGTAAGAAGAACAAATCAATAAAGTATAGGGAAGCATTGGCTTTGGAAACACAGAAGTTTCCAGATAGTCCTAATCATTCGAATTTTCCTTCAACTCGTCTAGAACCGAACGAAACTTATACTCATACCTGTATCTATAAGTTTTCTGTTCGTAATGATAAGTAGAAAGAACTATTAAAACATAAATAGGCAGAGATTAAAATATTATCCCAGTCAGAAATGAAGCAAATGCATTCTCTGACTGGGATAATTTAATTAATAACCCCTAATATTTTTCACCGATACTTCTGAATAAAAGCAGCAAGAGGTATTCCCATCACCGGATAGTTCGGGTAAGGATGAGGATTTCCCCATTGTACTTTAATATTATTAATTTCCGGATAATTGGCATAAGGTATTGCATATCTTTCGTCGGTTATATATTTATACCCATCCAGATTATCAATACCCACAGCTGCGTCAACCACATAAATCTGATCTGATTCCCGTTTATCAAATTTCTCAATAATATTCTTACGCAATTCCCACATACAGGCATTTTGTTTGATTGTAAAATCCCCTGCCATATTATCCAAAATTCCACAAGTAGATTGAGGTATCATCACTACAAATTTGCCTGTCGGGACTGCTTTGAAATACGACTGAGCCATCTGTTCTATCTGAGTGTTCCATGTATCAAAATTTATAGTTGCAGGATTAGGATAATCTCTGAAATCATTAAGCCCAAGAAACTCTACGAGAATTGATGGTGCTTTCAGTTTCCACATCGAAAGATATTTACCATAATCGAAATTCCATTTATATTCGTCATATTTAGCCTTCACCCATTTCTTACCATCATATTTCACAAAGCTTTCCAATGCATTATCATACATTATATCGGCTTTTGCTGGATTAAGTTTGTATCCTGTCTTCTGATCAAATAAAATCGCGCCTTTAAAAAATCGCTTCGTAAAAAATATATCTGTCGGTTTCCATTGCTTATCGGGGAAAAGATTGACGTCATGTACCAATTGCCAATATGCCGTAGATCCCCAATACTTATTATCTCCTTCTGGTTGCCAAAATCCGTTGTAAGCCTGAGTTCGTTCCTTACTTATTTTAAAATATCCCTGTAAGGTCCATCCCGGGCGGCCTTCATCAAATTGTCCCAGGCAACCATCCACCTCTTGCAATCCGATCATTTGTATTTTCGGGACATAACCTTTCGTAATAAGAGCATCTTTAAAGAATGCCCCGTAAGTAAAACTATCTCCAATAATAGAAACAGTAACCGTATCCTTGCCAACACCCTGTTGCCCTACCTCAATGATGGAAGAAATGGATTTCAGCGTTTCAAATGCATCAAGATTGATTAACTGTAGTTGTATTGTATCGCCGTCCACAGGAGATACTACACTTGCTACTCGCTCCAATTTTCTTTCATATTTTACAGACCCCGAAAAACGCACGACATCGATATATGGCCGCCAACGTTTGATCAATGGCTCAACGAATATATTATTTTGTACACCGCTAAGCATATACATTTTAGACGGAAAACAAATATCATTCCTGAATATTTTATTTTCGGTCTTATCTCCCTGTGCTGACAAGCAGACTGTAATACTGAAAAGTATCAACAGGGAGAATAGTATTGAATTAAATCGCATTTATATCAACTTTAATTTCTAACTTCAAATAATGGAGTTCCACTGACTAACTTCCGATAGCGAATCATAGCTTCCACATAATAGTAGTCTGCATACGACAGAGGTACATCGACCTCAATATTGTCAGGCATGGAACCTACACTATGCTTTAGAAGGAAATTTTTGTTCGATGCATCTTTAGCTAGATATGCAGGGGATGACAAAGATTCTATCTGAGTTTTTGCTATGTCAAGATATTTTTTTGCATCAGCCTTAGGTACGTATAAACTCAGCTCTATCAACGCAGAACTAATAATTGCTCCGGCAGATGCATCTCTCTCTGCATTCGGAATTTTAGTATCATCAAAGTCCCAATATGGAATTTTATCTTGAGGTAAACGAGGATGGTTCAAAATATATTCTGATATTTTCTGAGCCTGACGAAGATATGCAGGGTCTCTTGTTTCGCGATAACACAATGCATATCCGTATAAAGCCCATGCCTGACCACGAGACCAAGCCGATTCGTCGGCAAATCCCTGACGTGTTTTACGAGCAACAACTTCCCCCGTTTTAGGATCATAAAAAACTACATGGTAGCAACTTGCATCGTCACGAAAATGATTTTTCAAAGTTGTGTTTGCATGGGTAATTGCTACCTCACGATATTTATTATTTCCAGTTAGCTTCGATGCTTCAAACAGTAATTCGAGATTCATCATATTGTCTATAATCACAGGATAAACACCTTCTCCTCTGTCCCATGATTTTATACATCCTGTTACAGGACTGAATCTTACGCACAAAGCTTCTGCCGCTTTTTCTATTTTAGTTTTGTAATCAGCATCTCCTGTCAAACGATATCCATTGCCGTAGCTGCAATAAATAATAAATCCGATGTCATGAGTATTAGTCGCATATTGCATACCTTCTAGACGATCTGAGTAAAGGCGTGCATATTTTTTTACTTCCTCGTTTTTCGAATATTCATACAGATACCATAATGTTCCTGGAAAGAATCCGCATGTCCATGAAGTTGTATCACACAGTACCAAGTCTCCTTTTTTATCAATAGTAACCGGGAATTTTCCCGATTTTCCCTGCACACTTTCCGCCATCTTGATCTCTTGTTTTACGGCAAAATCAAGTTTTTGATTAATAGTAGAAAGGAACGATTTCGACTCTGTCGGGGATTGCGCACATAAAACGGCAAAACCTGTTATCCACAAAAATATTGTAATACGTATTTTCAATCTCATAATTATTTACTTTTAAAATATGATTAATGATGAAGTTCCAGTGCATGATCGTTTTGCACATCCTGTCCCGACCAGATTTTAACTGAAGTCCAAGGCTTATCTTCACATGTCCAGAATGAATCGTCTGCCGATAGTCCAAGCGGAAGGAAGATATTCGTGCAGATATATAAGCTGCCTGTATTATTGTACTCGTCTGCCAATCCCGGTTGCTCACCGTACACACCCAGATTTAACCAACCATCGGCAGAAAAAGTGTTCGGAGCATCTAACGTTTTCTTTATTACGGCAGTGAGAGCAGCTCTTACTTGACCTTCGGACAAAGAAGAAGGCAACCTTTTGAGCAGAGCCATATCTGCCAGATGTTGAAAAGCCGCACCACGATATACAATCGACCGTCCGGTTGGAGGATAAGAACCGTCCGTATTGATAGATCTTTCCTGCAATTCGGCATACCGTTTACAAATAGTGTCTAATTTAGATTTGTATTGTTTATACCGACCGATTTTTTGAATTGATATATCCATAATTGTATTTAAGTAAGGCTGAATTACGTAACTGTTGTAATAGTTGATGTTGAAAGGAATACCGTCCGAAAACATTCCGTCGCCGATATACCAGTGTTCCATAAATTCCCTGATGCCGTAATCTATTCGTACAGGATCATACGGGATGTCATATTTGCAAAAGAAAGCTTCTATCATACCCGAAAACAGAATCCAGTTGTTATAGACAGGAACGGTTGCGCGAGTCTTTTTCAGTGCTTCAATGACTTGAACCTGTACTTTAGAATTTAGATTATTCCAAAGCCATGGCGACCTGATGAGGGCCAAAGCAACATAGGATGCATCGACTAGAGGTTGTGGAATAGGTGCTGTCCATGCTACATAATCTTTTGCCGCCGGATTTGTAGCGTTGTCTATGGCTTGTAAACTCCATTCACGATATTGATTACGTAATGCAACTTCCTCTGGTGATCCGCCTTCCGAATTGAGCCACGGAGCAATTCCGCTGAGTGTCCGTCCGAAGATTTCAAGATAGGCCACTGCTTTTCTGTTTACCGGATCGTCGCTTACAGAGGGTATGAATACAGGCATGTTTTCATGAAGCTGATTATTTGCAAGATTGGACATTACAGGTCTTGCAATTTTGTCAAGATAATAAAGCCACTCTTTTCGTCTGCTGTCCGCATTCTGATTTTGAGCATATAAGCTGTGTAAGAAAAAGCTACTGATAATTAAAATCAACCAAAATGATATTCTTTTCATAGTTTATGATATTTATTGATTAATTATTCCTGTTTCGATCAGCCAGTTCTCAGCCAATTCCGTCCAAAAGCTGGTAGTCCCCGGATTTTTTCTTACCCGTATACTATGTCCCCCCTCCGGGAATATATGCAAAGTAGATCCTTTGATATTTTGTTTCATAAGACTACTGTAATAGAGCATGCTGTTTACAGGTGATACCGTTTCATCGTTTTCAGCATGTACTATAAAGGATGGGGGTGTTTGCGAATTGACATGTAACTGGCACGAGAGCTGTTCCTGAATTTCCGGGGAAGCATTTTTTCCTAAAAGAGTATTGCGGCTAGGGATATGCGTAGCTTCCAACATGGATATAATCGGTGAAATTAGAATGGCAAATGTCGGCGTAAAGCTTTTTTTGTCAATCGAATCTACCGAATCATACCAGCATTTGTCGATGGTAGAAAGACATGCTGCAATATGTCCTCCGGCAGAAGCACCCATTACCCCTACTTTTGTTTCATCATATCCCCATTCGTCAGCTTTGGAACGTATCAGCTTCATCGCTCTTTGTGAATCCTGCAACGGTGCTTTATAAGACTCGATTACATCCGGCGACTGCGGTAATCTGTATTTCAAAACATAGGCGGTAATGCCGATCGTATTGAACCATTTAGCCAACTGAAACGCCGTAGCATACGAAAGAACAGAGTATCCGCCCGAAGGTAGTATCAGTACGGCAGTACCTTTGTTTTCGGCATTTGACGGTCTGAATGCATAAACACCGGGAACCGATACCTGATAAATGAGTTCATCATTCATATTGTCTTTTACAGTTACCCCTTTGCTATTAGGCATACGACCCGCTCCCCAAAGCCCGATAAATTCTTGTGCCTTAGCAAAGTTGATTATACACGACCATAGTAAAAGGATAAAAACCATATATTGCTTCATACTCATATTAGTTCTTTTTGAATATCGGTTTTGATGAAATGAAGTCTAATCTTACAGGCATTAAACCTGCAAAAGTCCATGCATGATGATGGTAAGGATGTATTATCAATTTTCTGGACTGTGCAAATTCTAGATAGTTTTTATCATTATATATTCCACTCATAGCCAACATCAGATTCTCTGGCCAATGCTCGCCTTTTCCATCTCTGGGATTGGAGAACCAAGGCCATTCACCCGGATGCTGCGTATAGTATAGCAAGTAATCCAAAGCACTTTTTATTAACTGTCCTTCCTTGTCTGACATAAATAAATTTTCGCCTGTAAGATTATATGCAACCCAACATGAAGCTGTGATAGGTGCAAGCGAAAAGTAAGTATACCATATACCGTTTTTCTCTCGCTTAACTTCTTCGGTCATATTCCCATCAGATGCTATTTTATGATTAAGATCCGATTTTATTAGCTGTATATTGGTTTGTATTTCCTCATCATCATTCAGAAAAGAAGCAGACAGAAGAGAACCGAAACGCCCCCAGTCAGCCCAGTTGTTCGGCTTAGTACGGATAGCATTGGTTGCCTTCCGGTAAACATTAACAACCCAATTACCAAACTGCTCTTTCTCTTTTTCCTTCCAGATGTTAGAATCAAACATCAGTTCGGCAGCCATTAATAATGCTGATCCATTATAAGCCATTACAAGTTCTCCATCATATTCGGAATATTTTTTATTTATCGAAGCCCAAGCGTTCAGAAAGTAGCACGCTTTTCTGCCATACTTACGATTGCCTGATAATCGATACGACAAGGCACATGCATACGCTGCAAAAGCGTCGCCCGACAATGCTGCAGAGTTTGCTCTATGTGCCTGCATATTGAAATAAAAACCCGGCACAGAAAAATCTTCAACAGCCCGATGCGAAATATTCAAAAGAGAATCTGTCATATATATTAATTGCTGATATGCTTCGACGTAAGGAGCCGATTTCTGTTTTATTTGCAATTTTACAAAACGAATCTGAGCATCCGGGTGCATTGAACTTTGATGTGCCATGCATCCGAAAGAGTATAGGAACAGTATCGATAATAATATTTTCTTCATTCTTCGATTATAAGTTTTTCAGCCTCATCATATATCCACCTCCGGGCTGTAACTGTACAGTAAAAGAGTCGCCTTTCTTTACTTCTTTTTCTTCACGAACAAAACTGTCTGGAACATTACTCTTATTATCTGAAAGAATAAGTGCGATTGCTTTATTCGATATAAAATCAAGTGAGAATGATATATCTGACGTTTCTTTTCCATTCATTACACCTATCCACCATTCATTGCCTTTTCTTTTAGCGTAAGCAGCAACTTTACCGATTTCCGAACAAGGCAGAACGATGGTCTCGTCCCACACTACCGGAATATCTTTCAGGACATCTTCCGCCGGGTTATCCAAATAGTTGCGATAGTTATCAGCAAAGTGCGTTAGCGGAGAATAATAAACTATGGCTTGAGCCAATTCATGTGCCCATGTATATCCTCTAAGCTCTTTCCTGTCAAATATAACAG
>POVV01000387.1_pt1 | contig 30104 bp, 22 predicted proteins | sample 1560271 | NCBI WGS metagenome assembly POVV01 (sample SAMN08337232, study PRJNA429181) | Bioreactor metagenome, whole genome shotgun sequencing project. | biome: cows' rumen and soil; feature: anaerobic; isolation source: anaerobic chemostat enrichment culture, galacturonate as sole carbon... | reverse complement strand
ATATGGGCAACTTCAGCACCTATGTATTGCTGCCCATGTCGTTTTTGTGTGCCACCTTTTTCCGCATTGATAAATTACCGGCTTTTGTCCAGTGGGTACTGGAGCTTTTGCCGCTGACCCATGCCAGTCATGCCCTCCGGGCTATCGGCAGCGGCGGCGAACCGGCGGCTGTGTCCTGGCTGGTTATGCTGGGGTATATTGTGGTGCTGCTGGCCATTAGTGTCTGGACTATGGAGAAGGTGCGGGAATAGAGAAAAGATAGGAAATGCGCGGTTGTACGGACGGTACAGTGAATAGGCGTTATTCACAAATTGCATAAGGAGAGTGTCTCATGAAGCAATTAGTAAGCAGGACTGCATTCACACGAAAAATTGCAATTGGTATGTTAGTTCCGGCTGCAGTGCTGCTGTCGGCAGGAACTGTGAGTGCGGCAGAAGAGGAGGATGCCTTTACTCTTGACCCTGTTATCATAACCGCACAGCGTTATGCAACCCGGGACCTGGATACACCGGCGGCGGTCAGTGTGTACACCCAGGAGGAGTTAAAGGCAACAGGGGCAACCAGCGTAATTGAGGCGCTGAAGTATAGTGAAGGGATTATTTATCATGCCCAGGGACCGATGGGTAATGCCCAGGGTACAATGACCAGTAAAGTTATTATCCGGGGTGTGGAAAAAGGAACTTTGGTGCTTATGGACGGCGTGCCGCTCAACCTGCATGGCCGTTATAATTTGGAAGATATTCCGCTGGATGATATTGAGAAGATCGAAATTATCCGTGGCGGCGGTTCTGTCTTGTATGGCAGCGAAGCAACCGGTGGCGTTATTAATATTATTAGCAAGAGTAAGAAAAGCAATAGTATAACAGTTGCAGCTGGCAATAATGGCACGCAAAACCATAATGTCAGCCTGCAGGCCGGCAAATTCGGCATAAACTATTCGATTAACAAAACCGATGAAATTGACCATATATCAGGGGGGTTTACCAGAAGCAGCGATCCGTCCAAGGCTAGCTATATACCAAAGCGTTATTATGATTTTTCCGGTAATGACAGGCAAGCCTTATCCTGGCGCTATACCTTTGATGACAATTGGGATTTTAGCCATTCCTACGGTACCAGTGACTCAACGTACTTTTACCGCCATGCGGAAGCCGCAAATAAGGCAACTGTTAGCAGTCTGAGTTCGACTAGTAATTTTGATACCACCTATAACCGGATGCAACTAAACTATAAACAAGATAATGTTAAAGCTGCTTTTTATTTTAATCAAAAAGAACTGGATAACAGGAAAACTGAGTATTGGAAAACCACCGGCAAAGGCAGTACCAGCAAGTATGAGCAACTGGGTACCCCTTCCATAACCAATGGCGCTGACAAAGACAGAACTGTCGGCTTGGATGTACAAAATACCTGGAAGTTTTCCGGGGATACTTTGCTTGTCGGTTTTAATGCTCAGCGTGAGAGTTATGAATCGAAAGAAAAAGTTGATAATGGTGCTTGGGACAACCGGGCGTTTGACCGCAATTTGTATTCTATTTACGGGCAGTATGACCACAAATTGGATAACTCATCTAATCTTATTCTTAGTGCCCGCGAAACCTGGACAAAGGGAGCCGTGGACGACAGGAATTATAGTAAGTTCACCCCGCAGCTTCAATACCTGAAAAAGCTAGAAGAGAATACCAGCTTTTATGCTAATGCCGGCATGTCCTTCATGATGCCAACCTTTACCCAGATATACGGTACAGCCGGCAGGGTAAAGGGCAATCCCAGTGTTAAGCCACAGCAAGGCAAACATTATGAAATGGGGCTAAAACGTAATACCGATACCCATGCCTGGCGGTTGGCCGTATTTAATTATGAGATAGATGACAGTATCTCAACGACTTATAAAGCGGACACAGATCTGTTTGAGACTACCAATGAAGACATAAAAAATACCGGGATTGAATTAGCCTGCAGTATTGACAATGGTGGCGGCTGGCATACCAACTGGGGTATTTCCTACAGCAATCCTCAAAAATACGAAACCGATAAGGCGGGAAAGAGCAAAGGCTGGCATAGATACTATGGCAAGCTGCAACTAAACGGCGGGATAAACTATGCCAATGAAAAATGGAAGGCGGCGCTTACGGCTACCTATTTAGCTGATCGTGAGCGTGATACCGATGCCGGCGGCAGTATTAAGCCCATGCTGTTAACCGGTGCCAATATCAGCTATAAGGTGGCAGCTGACCGAGAAATTTATTTAACGGTGGATAATATCTTTGATCGCAAGGATATTACCTCCCATTCAACGTCCGAATACTACACCTTGGGAAGGACCGTCCAGTTAGGCTATAAAATGAATCTGTAAGTCTGAGAATTGCACACCATAGGATTGACAATTCTTGTCGGGAAGTTATACTATTGACAATTGCGAAAAATGAGGAGGAAATAGGTTAATGTCACAAGAACAAGCTGCAAACAAGAAAGCCATCCTGGTTGTTAGTTTTGGCACTTCTTATCCGGAAACATTAAAGTTGAATATTGAAAGTGTCGAGAACCGTATTCGCGAGGCATTTCCGGGCTATGAAGTGCGTCGGGCTTTTACTTCCCGTACTGTCATTAAACGGATAGCTGAGCGGGATGGAGTTCAAATTGACAATGAACGGCAGGCCTTGGAACGGCTCCACACAGAAGGTTATCACGAGGTATATCTCCAACCCCTGCATATTGTGCCAGGTGCTGAATATGACAAAGTTAAAAGACTGGTCAGCCACTATGCGCATGCCAAAGAAAAAGCCTTTGCCGTAATCCGGTTAGGCCGCCCGCTGCTCTATAGCATGGGAGTGGACGACCATCCTGATGATTACGAAATTGCCATAAGAGCCCTGGTGCATCAGCTGCCTGCTGCTGCTCCGGACAAGGCTGTCGTCCTTATGGGGCATGGCGGGATACATCCCGGTAATGCGGCCTATGCGGCGCTGCAGCTAAAACTGGAAGAAGCCGGGCTCAATAATGTTTTTATCTACACGGTGGAAGGCTTTCCGTCTTTGGCATCGATTATCGGTAAGCTCAAGCAAAAGCAGGTGAAGCAGGTTACCCTGATGCCGTTCTTATTAGTGGCTGGCGATCATGCTACTAATGATATGGCCGGTGAGGAGGAGGACTCCGCTAAATCACAGATGGCGGCGGCAGGCTTCGCGGTTGATGTATATTTCCATGGATTGGGTGAAAACACTGCCATTCAGGACATCTATGTAGCCCACCTCCGGTCAGCTATTGCTCACCCGCCGCACGGACATGCCTGTGCGCATGGTCATGGACACCACCAGAAAGGACATTGTCATACGCATGCTCACGGTCACGGGCATAAAGGCCACTGCCATGGCAATGGACATGGTCATAAAGACTAAGGCCGGAAAAAAATAGCCATAGTATCTTGTATTGCAACAGGTCTCTTCTGTGATCAGGAAAGGGGCCTGTTGCTTAGGATACCGGCAATACCGCCGTAATACAATATCCCCGGCGCCTTTCCCATTCTTTACGCAGAATATATATTTGGAAATGGGATGAATGGTACAGGAGAAAAGATATGTTAAATTAAAGAAATAGGTTTGAAATTTTCAGTGCCATACGTTATACTACTAATGAGAATGATAATCTTTATATATGTAATGATTATCATTTCGAATGTAAACGGTTGCAACGGTTGCCGTTATAATCTATTTCTAAATACCTGAAGCAGGTTGCACTGCTGTGGGAATGGCAAGGGGGAAGATGTCACAATGGATTTTTTGACCCAAAGTTTAGCCCTGTTTCACAAAGGCGGACCGGTAATGTATCTCTTGGCGCTTTGTTCGCTGGTGGTTGTAACCATTAGTGTGGAACGATACTGGTATTATCGGAGGTTATCCACCAACGGGGTGGAGTTTTTGGAAAGACTTAAGCCGTTGCTGGCCGAGCGGAATCTGAACGAGGCTATACATTTTTGCCAGCAAATGCCGGCGGCAATATCCCAGATAACCTTGCAGGGGCTGCAGGCTTATCAGCAGGGAGATGATGTACATAGAGCCCTGGAGGACGCGGCTACGATTACGGCAGCACGGCTCAGAGCCTATCTTAATTATCTGAGCGGTATCGTGACACTGGCTCCTTTACTTGGTTTGCTGGGGACCGTTATTGGGATGATTCAGTCTTTTAGTGTACTTAATATCCAGTCCGGACAGCCGATGGCCATTACCGGCGGGGTCGGCGAGGCGCTGGTAGCGACTGCTGCCGGCTTGTGCGTTGCAGTGCTGGCGTTTGTCGCCAATATTATCTTTACCCAGCTTCTGGATCGTCTGGTTACCGATATGGAACAAACAAGTGCCGTAGTTATTGCCTCACTGCGGAAATGGCCGGTACGGAGGCAAGATCATGAGATTGCGTAGCCTAAGGGTGGCAGAACAGCCGCAGCTGATGATTATTCCGATGATTGATATCATATTTTTTTTGCTGGTCTTTTTCATGATGAGCACCCTGTACATGGTGGAGCAGCATACTATGCCGGTCAGCCTGCCCCAGGCGGCGGCCGTGCAGCAGGATACACAGCGCAATATTACTGTAACCGTCACCAAGGATGGGCGGATATTGTTTGAGCAGGAAGAATTACCCCTGACGCTGCTAAAAAAGCGGGTAGGGATGGAGATAGCCGGTCAGCCTGACAAAGTATTTGTCCTCCGGGCTGATAAGCAAGTGGAATATGGCCAGGTTATTAACGTTCTGGATGAACTGAAAATGGCGGGCGCCCGCCGGGTGGCGGTAGCAGCCGAAACGAAAGCGAGGTAGTGGGTATGGTGGGCAGTATGAGCTGGCGGCGGGCGATAACGGTATCTGTTTTTGTTCATTTTTTATTGCTGGCAGGTTCCGGGCATTTGTTCGCCGGTTTATTTCCTAAGGTTGTTATCAATGAACAACTTATCGAGCTGGATTTTCAAAATGAACCACAGGTAGCGGCTGCTGCCGCACCAAATATACCGGCACCTGCCGTGCAGCAACCCAATCCGCAGCCGGCAGTCGCCCCTCAGGCTCCGGCCCCCCGAGCCCCGGTTAGCCCGCAGCCGCTGGCCGTTAATCCTGCTCCGGCGGCTGCGCCGTCAGCCGGACCGGCTGTTGACGAAGCTGAGGCACAGCCGGCTGCGGCGGTTCCGGCGGCCGGCGGCAGTGCTTCAACCGGCAGCACCGGTGGCGGGATAGCCCCTCCGGGTGTACTGAGCCGGGTAGAGCCTGTCTATCCGCAGGCGGCCAGGCAAACCGGAATAAATGGAACTGTGGTGGTGAAAGTGCAGGTTCTGGAGAACGGGAATCCGGCAAATGTAGTTCTGTTACGGACATCCGGGCATGCTTCCCTGGATCAGGCGGCGATAGAAGCCGTACGGCAATGGCGGTTTGTACCGGCCCGTAACCGGGATACCGGGCGGGCAGTCGCGTGCGTCACCACAATTCCCGTATCCTTTCGCTTGAATGGCTAATCTGGCCAGCACCTTGCGTTGCTTAAAATAGGCGACGCAAGGTGCTAAGAATTGCGGCAAGAAAAGAGAGGGTGGTTTTATGAAATATTTCCCTAAAATGCAATTGCTTATTGCCGGCTTTTTAGTAATCCTTATCAGCCTGGCTGCTCCGGTTATGGCAAATAACAATTCGCCGGTGACTCCTCCTAAAATTATTAGTTTGGCTCCGGTTTCACTTTCGGACGACCTGCGGGAAAAATACTCGGAACAAACCCTATTGGTGAAGGTAAAAGCAACCGTATCAGCAATCGGCATCATTGACGGTGATATAAAAATAGTCACAAGCTCCGGCGACGCATTATTTGATCAGGCCGTCGCCGATTCATTGAAACAGTCCGTGTTCAGCCCGGCTTACACCAGCGATAATCAGGCGGTAGCCTGTTCCATTCTTTTTCCCCTGCAGGTTAATGTGGAGAAATATGTGCCGGAAGAACAGGTAAATAACGAAGAAACCGTGAAGGCTGCGGAGTAGTAACAGGATACTGTTGCTTGTAAGCAGCATCGACAGGATAAGCTTGACAGACCTTATACGGCATGGTAATATTTGAGTGATAATTGTAAAAAATTCATAGTATTTGGCCAGGTGCCTGAAAAGGCTTAATAGGGAAGACCGGTGAAAAACCGGCGCGGTCCCGCCACTGTAATGGGGAGCAAACCCAAGATATACCACTGAGACAAAACCGTCTTGGGAAGGTTTGGGTGAGCCATGATCCAGAGCCAGGAGAACTGCCTGTCTGACAATCACCGTTTTACTCACGAGCGATGAGGAGGGGATTTAGAGCGTATAATTTTCCCGGCTGCTATAAAAACGCCGGGGTAGATTAGGAACGACGCTATTGTATTTTGTTGCCCCTTCCTGAAATTCAGGAAGGGGCTTTTGTGTGTGCGAAACTACGGGAAAATCTAAATAATGATGAGCCAGGTGCCTGAAAAGGCTTAATAGGGAAGACCGGTGAAAAACCGGCGCGGTCCCGCCACTGTAATGGGGAGTAAACCCAAGGTATACCACTGAGACGAAACCGTCTTGGGAAGGTTGGGTAAGCCATGATCCAGAGCCAGGAGAACTGCCTGTCTGACAATCACCGGCTGACCTACGAGCGATAGGGAGGGGATTTTTGCAAGAATATTTGTTGGTTTTAACAAATGCAAAATAAAGAACTCCTGACCAGTGCAGGAGTTCTTTATTTATCCTGATAGAGTATAACCTTCACCTGAATAAGGCAATGCCGGTTTTCGCTTTTGAACGTTCCCAGGGACTTGGTGTGAACAAATTCTTATCTTAGCGGCAGTACATTGATGATTAACAAAAATAAAGGGCGTGCATTTGTGAGTGTCAAAATGAAATCAAAGCAGGTTAAAAAGACTATTTTATTCCTTATGGTGATGAGTGCTTTAACATTACCGGCAAGCAGTGCAGTATATGCTGAGCAAGCGACGGAACAAGATTCATATTCCTTTGATCAAATAATTGTGACAGCAAACCGTGTGCCGACCAAACTGGCAGAATCAGCAGCCAATGTGACAGTCATTACCGGTGAAGAAATTCAAAAGGCACATTATCGTAATTTGGGAGAAGTATTAAGAAACGTAAATGGAGTTATCGTAACCTCGCAAGGCCATCCGGGAGCAGGCAGCTATGTTCGTTTAAACGGTGATGACCGTGTTGTTATTATGATCGACGGCCGCCGCATGAACATGGATAAAGGGGCCTCAGGCCGTGCCGGGTATGATTTAAACAGCTTGGCAACTCTGCGGAACATTGAGCGGATTGAGATTGTCAAGGGAGCTGCATCAGCCCTGTATGGCTCAGATGCCGTTGGCGGTGTTGTGAACATTATTACCAAGCAAGGAATAAAAGACCAAACTTCGCTCGATATTAGCGCCGGCTCCTGGGGCAAACGTAACTATCAACTGACCCAGCAGGGCAAAGAAAATGGCTGGAGCTGGATGCTGACAGCAAATAAAGAACAGCAAGATTACTTTTCCTATAAAGATTTTCTCACCGACAAGGTAAAAGATATGCCTAATAGTGATATCGATAATAAGGGTATTACTTTCCGGCTGGATAAAGAAATTGACGCAACCAGTTCGATTACTTTGAATGTTGAGCATGCGGACAGTAAGAGCGGGCAGCCTTATATGGTGCCGGGACGGAGTGACGGGGTATCTCCTCTGCACTTTCCGTATGATTATCGGACAAGTCTCAGCAATAATATGGCACTGACTTACAATTTTGACAAAGGCAAAGAAACCGCAGGCCATGTGCGTGCTTATCAAAATTATTATACGTCTGATGCGCATGCCTATGAAAACGGTGCCTGGAGTATGAGTTCCTTTGGCAATAAAGCGCGAGGGTTTGAAGCCCAGGATGCTTGGCGGCTGGATGATAAGAATTTGCTGGTTGGGGGAGTAGAATGGCGGGATACCAAAGTCGATAATCCCGGAAGATATGATGGCCGCAGTGTGAATAACAGGGCAGTATACTTGGAAGATAGGATGGACCTTGATGAAAAATGGACATTGTCGCCAGGGGTGCGCGTAGACCATCATAATATGTTTGGCAGTAAGACTACGCCACGGGCTGCCTTGAATTATAAAATGGATAATGATACCAATGTATATATATCCTGGGGTAAAGTATTTAATGCTCCCAATGTCGATGACTTATTTCAGCCGGACACCGGGATAACTGTCGGCAATCCCAATTTGAAACCAGAGACAGGCAGGTCTACTACCATTGGTATTAACAAAAAGCTGAATGATAAAACACAGGTTACCGCCAGTTACTTCAAAAGTCAATTGAATGATGCTATCAACTGGGAAAAGGGTTCCGGTGGCAAGTGGATGCCTTCCAATGTGGATAAACAGCGTAAAGAAGGCGCGGAAATCGAAATTAGAACAGCCCTGTCGCCTAACTGGCGTGTGGCAGGAGCATACTCCTATTTAAAAGTAGAGAATATGGCAAACAAAGCCTCTTCTTATACTGAAGATGTCAATAACAGCCAGCCTCATGGATATCGCTTAAGTGTTGATTATAACAAGGATTTATGGCACTTCGGCGTTACAGGCCGCGGCGCAAGCGGACGGAGTTCGGAGACATTTACCTCATCAAGCTATTGGGTATGGGATGCGGCCGTAGACTATAAAATGAATGAAAATGCAGTTGCTTATGTAAAAGTTAACAATATTACCAATCGTGATTACGAGTTAAATGGTACAGATGCCAGTTCTGGCGGTCCTGGCGGCTTCCCCATGTCTGCACGTAACTATCAAGTTGGAATTCAGTACCTGTTCTAAACCGCTTTTGTCAATAACCGTCAACAAATAGTTGACGGTTATTGGCGCATCATGTCAGGCAACTTCTTTTCCCCGCCGGAAAGAATAGGCGATTAACCGCTTCCGGCTGTTACCGCGATAACCGGCAGATGTAAGGAATGGAGTGAACACACATTACTGATGAAGAAAGTTATACATAGCAAAAAGTGCCGGCAGATGCTGGGGATTGTGGTGGCGGCAGCAGTTTTGGCCGGTGCCCTGTTCTTCTGGAAAAGCCATAGCAGTCAGGGAAATACGGCAAAAGCCGGCGCAGTCAAGCCGCTGGTAGCGGTAGAGACAATCCGGCGGCAGGATATGTTTTCAAGGATTATCTTAAGCGGGCAAACGGTGGCGGCGGTGCAGGTCGATATTGCGCCCAAGTACGCGGGGCATATTACCCGGGTTGCCGTAGAGTTAGGCCAGCAAGTAACAGCCGGACAAATACTTGTTGTGCAGGATTTGGAGGATATTGATCTGGCGATCGCCCAGACAACAGCCGCTATCCGGCAGGCCGGAGCGGACAGTATCGAAATCAAAGCCGCATTTGCTGCCGATTATCAAAAAGCCGCGGCCGATTATGAGCGGAATCTTGCCAATTACCGGCGGTATGAAGCCTTGTACAATATGGGGGCCATTTCCCGGGAAACGCTGGATACGGCCAAACAGCAAATGGTCAATGCGAAAGCAGCCCTGGACGTACTAAAGGAACAGTCGATGCCAAGTGGCGTTCCGGCGGTTTTGGAAAGTAAACAGGCAGCGCTGGCTAAAGCCAAATACGGCCTGGAAGCCTTGGAGAAACAGCGGGAAGACCGGCTGCTGCGGGCACCGCGGGACGGTATTATCGGCTACCGGCAGGTGGAAGCAGGAGCCTTTGTGCAGGCTGGGCAAAAGCTGCTGACGGTTGTTGATAACAGCAGCAGCTATGTTGATTGCCTTGTTTCCGAGCAGAATGCCGCGCAAATCCGGAGCGGCATGCAGGTAATGGTTGCCATTGATTCACTGGGGCAGGAGTATCCTGGCAGCATTATTTATATCAGTCCGGCAGCAGATGCCCAAACCCGTCTCTTTACTGTCAGGTTGGCGCTAACCCCGGCAGATGTTGCCGTCAAAAGCGGTATGTTCGCCCATGCCGGTATTGCCGGGCTGCTTAGAGAGCAGACTTTGTTTGTGGCAAAAACCGCGGTTACAGAAAAAAACGGCAAGCAGTATGTATTTGTCATTGATGACAAAAATCAGGCCGAACAGCGCCTGGTGACAACCGGACAACGCAATGATGAGGCTGTAGAACTGCTTACAGGCATTCACGCAGGGGAGCGGGTGGCCGTCAGTAATGTATCCCGGCTTAAACCGGGTATGGCTGTTGAGGTGGATACGCACATATGAATATCACCCGTTTTTCTATTCAACGTCCTGTCGGCATAACCATGATTGTCATGCTGTTTGTTGTGCTGGGGATATACAGCTTTTTCCGTATCGGTGTGGAACTGCTGCCGGCCCTGAACAGTCCCTATTTTTCCATAGCTGTTGAATATCCCGGCGCCAGCGTGGAAGAGGTTGAGGAAATGGTGGTCAAACCACTGGAACAGGAACTGGTTTCCTTATCGCATTTAAAGCGGATTCTCGCCATTGCCAAGCCGGAACGGGCTACGATTGTCCTGGAATTTGACTATATGGCCAATGGCGATATTGCCTCTATCGACGCTTCCAAGGCCATCAACCGGGTGCGGAAAAAACTGCCGGAGGATGTGGAGGAACCGGTGATAAGCCGGCGGGATGCCAACGCTGTGCCGGTTATGGAAATTGCGGTAAAGGCAAAATATCCATTGTCCGATATCTATGGCAAAGCCGACCAAATTTTCAAAGAGCGGCTCCAACGGGCCGGCGGTGTATCCGATGTGGCTGTCGGCGGCGGTCGCGACCGGGAAATCGCCGTACTGGTTGACCGCGATAAACTAGCCTTATATAATTTGTCGCTAAACCAGATTGCCGAGCGCATTAAAGGCGATAACCTGCTTTTGCCTGCCGGTTCCGTATATTCGGAAACACAGGAAAGTGATGTGCGTTTGGCCGCCCGCTACCAGTCTGCCGAAGAAATCAAGCGGGTATATCTTGCCAATACCGGTGGGGGTGCCGTACCCTTAACCGAGATTGCCGAGGTGAGCGGGCAGGACAGCCGCGCCACCCGCTATGGCAGGGTAAATGGCGATGATGCCATTACCCTGCAGGTATACAAAAACAGTGATGCCAATATTGTCAATACCGTTAAGCAGGTGCAGCATGAACTGGCGGCACTGCAGGACGAATATCCGGAGTATCAGTTTATTGTAGTAACCAATGACGCCAATTATATTGACAACGCCCTGCATAATACCCTTATTGCCCTGTTTGAGGGCATAATGACTACCGGACTGGTATTATTTTTATTTCTTCGCGGCTGGCGGTCAACGGTTGCCGTCATGATTGCCATCCCGACATCGCTGATTTCCACCTTTTTGGTTATGTATGCGGCAGGCTTTACCTTTAACATGATGTCCCTGATGGGCATGGCATTGTGTATCGGTATATTAGTGGATGATGCCATCGTTGTCCTGGAGAACATCCATAGACACCTGCAGTTGGGCAAACCGCCGGCCGTGGCTGCCGAAGAGGGGCGCAACGAAATCGGCACAGCGGCTATCGCCATTACCCTGTGTGATGTGGTGGTATTCTTACCCATCGCCTTTATGACCGATATGACCGGGCAGTATTTTCGCCAATTTGGGTTAACCATTGTATTTGCCACATTGTTTTCACTGTTCATTTCCTTTACTTTAACCCCGATGCTGGCTGCACGGCTGTTTTCCACCGGGGCAGCCCCGGTTAGCGGAAAGATCTGGACTTTTATGGACAGGCTGGAAAAAACCGCTGTTGACAAGTATGAAAGGCTGCTGCGCCGGAGCCTTACTCATGGCAGGCAAGTGATTGCCGGTGTACTTATTTTGCTGGTTAGTACTGTTGCCCTGATTCCTCTCGGGGTAATCGGAGCCGAATATATGCCGCGAACAGATGAAAGCAACTTCCGGGTCAGTGTCGAATTGCCGGTGGGACAGAACCTGGAAATGACCGATGCGGTGATCAGTCAATTGGAGCAGTATATCCTGACAATTCCGGAAGTGACCTACTGTCTGAGCAATGTCGGCGGCAGCAGCAGCAACTGGGGCAGGCTGACCGTACAGCTTGTGGGGAAAAGAGAACGGGACCGCAGCATTTGGGAAATTACCGAGGATGTCAGAAACTTTGCCCGCCGCCAGCTTGCTCACGCTTCGGTGCGGGTTTATGAAACCGAGTCGTCGGTAGCCGGTATTTCGACAGGCGGTGCCGAGATACACTCCCCGGTCTTAATTTATCTTTTAGGGTCAGATATGGATGACTTAATCAAGGCCTCCAATCAGCTGCAGGCCATTCTGGCTAATATTGAGGGCACCAAAGAGATTCGCAGCAACTACCGGGTAGGGGTTCCCGAATTTAAGCTGACAGTTGACCGGGAAAAACTGAAATTCTTTACTGCCTCGGTACAGGACGTTAAGGAGGCTTTTGCCGGTGCGATTAACGGCAAAAAGGCCGGAGTGCTGCCCAATGACAGCAGCAACAACGGGCGGGACACCGATATTGTCGTCCGGCTAAAGGGCAGCGAATACTTTAAACCCTCCGACCTGACCAACATTCCGGTTAAAGTCGATGGCAAAATGGTATTTCTGGGCGATGTGGCCCGCATTGAAGAGGGAGTAGGCCCTGTTGGCATTACCCGGCTGAATAAGCAGCGCTCCCTTATTGTGCAGGCCAATATAACTGACCGTCCCTTAAACGAGGTACTGCAGGAACTGGGCAGCCTGCTTAAACAGGAAGCCTTGCCGGAAGGCGTGACCTACCGCTTTGGCGGACAGGCGGCCGAGATGGACAGCAGCTACGGAGAAATTATCCAGGCATTGGTTTTATCTCTCCTGCTGGTGTATATGCTGCTGGCTGTGCTCTATGAATCGGCCTTTACGCCGGTTATCCGGATGTTATCACTGCCGCTGGGGCTAATCGGAAGCCTGCTGTTTTTGCTTTTTACCAATAATACCATCAATGTCTATTCCCTTGTCGGATTTTTGGTCATGGACGGACTGGTGGCCAAGAACGGCACTTTGCTGCTGGATTACACGCTGACACTGATGGGGCGGGGCATGAGCGCCTATGAAGCCTTGGTGGAAGCAGGCAAAACCCGTTTAAGGCCCATTTGCATGACTACCCTGACCATGGTGGTCGGCATGCTGCCCACTGCCCTGGCCCTGAGCGAAGGCGCCGAAACCAGGGTGAGTATGGCCTGGGTGCTTATTGGCGGCTTGCTTTCATCTACTATATTTACCTTATTTGTTATCCCGATAGTTTTCCTGTTTTTTGACCGCCATCCTGTGCGGACTTGGTTTCAGTGATCGCTTGTTGTTGGCTGCAACCGTAATAATTTGTATTTTTATGGTATAATAGCCATAGAGAATCAACCAGAATTAATACCATCCAAACAACAAGGGAGAGGATTTCATGGAAATCTTGCGGTCCGTTTGTCCATATGATTGCCCTGACACCTGTGGCTTGCTTATCTATAAAGAGGGTGAAACGGTTGTCAAAGTTCAGGGTGATCCGGAACATTCGTTTACACGCGGGACACTTTGTCCTAAAATGGCCCATTATGAAAGAACCGTCTATTCAAAGCGGCGGCTTTTAACGCCATTGCTGCGGTCCGGTCCCAAGGGCAGCGGTGCCTTCACGCCGGTTTCCTGGGAGGAAGCCATTGGCCTCATTGCTGATAAATGGAAGGGCATTATTGCCCAATATGGGGCGGAGGCAATATTACCCTACTCTTACGCCGGAACCATAGGACTTGTTCAGCGCAATGCCGGTCATCCCTTTTTCTATAGCCTGGGCACATCCCGGCTGGAGCGGACCATCTGTTCGCCGGCCAAAGACTATGGCTGGAAAGCGGTAATGGGGCAAACCATAGCGCCACACCCCGGCGAACTGCAGGCCAGTGATTTGATCATTTTGTGGGGTATCAGCGCTCTGGCGACAGATATTCATATTGTGCATGATATCAATATCGCCAAAGCCAAGGGCGCTAAAGTATGGCTGATTGATACTTATGAAACGCCTACTGCGAAAATTTCCGATCAGGTCATACTGGTTCGTCCGGGTAGCGACGGGGCTTTGGCACTGGGCATGCTGCATGTCATTGCGCGCGACAAGCTGGCAGATCAGAATTTTATCAGGCAATACGTCCAGGGATATGAGGAACTGGCAGCAACGGTGCTGCCTCAGTATACACCGGCAGCAGTCAGCAAAATAACCGGAATTGCTGCCGGTACAATCGAGGAGCTGGCAAGACAGTACGCTGCGGCAGAGGCTCCGTTTATCAGAATGGGGAGCGGTTTATCCCGCTATGGCAATGGAGCAATGACTGTACGGATTCTTACCTGTTTGCCGGCGGTGATTGGTGCGTGGAAAAAAAACGGTGGCGGCGTCTTGACCGGCACCACTACGGCAGGTGCCTTTGACAGCAAGTTAATCACCCGTGAAGATTTGCAGAAAAGTGCAACGCGGCTGATCAACATGAATGAATTGGGACATGCCCTGAATGAAGTAAAAGTGCCGCCGGTAATGGGGCTGTATGTGTACAGCTCCAATCCGGCGATAACAGCTCCTGATCAAAACCGGGTCCTGCAGGGCTTGGCCCGGGAAGAACTCTTTACCGTGGTACATGAACGGTTCCTGACAGATACGGCTAATTACGCGGATGTTGTATTACCGGCGACCACTTCCCTTGAGCATAGTGATCTATACCGTGCTTACGGGCATTATGTCGTGCAGCGCGCTTTCAAGGTAATTAACGCGGTAGGGCAGTCAAAATCCAATTGGGAGGTATTCTGTCTCCTGGCTGAGGCGATGGGAATCGATGAGCCGTTCTTCAAGCAGACCGAGGATGCCCTGATTGACAGTATTCTGGCCAAGCCCACTTCCTGGCTGCAGCAACCCGAAATGGAAAAACTGCGGCAAGGATATCCGGTGGATTTGCCGCTGCCTGATGAGTATAAGCTGCAATTTCAAACACCGTCAGGGAAGATTGAAATAATAAATCCCCGGGAAGAAGACCCTTTGCCCAAATACTTCGAACCCTATGGCGACAAAGCCGAATTTTGGCTGGTTAATTCGCCCGATGCCCGGATATTAGACTCCTCCTTTAATGAGCGGGAAGACTTGACGAAAAACAATAAAATGATCTTGCAAATGAACCCGGGAGATGCCGCTCAAAAAGGCTTAAAAGACGGTCAGCTTGTTGTCGCTTGTAACGAACGCGGCAGAGCGGTTTTTACGCTGAAAACCAGCGCGAAAGTACCGGCAGCAGTTGTTGTGACCGAAGGCGTGTGGTGGCTTGAGCATGCCGTAGGCGACCGTTCGGTCAATGTGCTGACATCCCAAAGACTTACAGATAAGGCGAAGGGAAGTACTTTTTATGATGTAAAAGTAAATGTTATCGCCCACACGGATAATTGTCATAGTGAGGGCAGATGAAAGGAGCCTTATATGAAAAAACGAATATTGCTTGCTGTGTGCCTGCTCCTGCTTGCGGCCGTTCCCGTGCAGGCGGAGGAACCGCCTGCCAATCCGCCGCTGGACTGGGAGATCAGCGTCCGGCCTAAACCCAGTGAAGAGGAGATCGAGCGGCAGCGTTGGCTGCACGTATTTAGCAATGACATTGGCATGTTTGTCTTTGACCATAAATCACTTAAGGTTGACGAAGCCGATAACAACCTGGTTCATGTCCTGACAAAAACCATCTTTACCGATCCGAAACTTATTGGCAGCTTAAACGACAAATATCGAGAAAAACTGATAACAACGGACAAAGTTGCCTACAGCGAGATTTGGATGGCTTTTAAGACCAGGGATAGAACCTATGCAGTTACCGGGATAAAAGTGGTCAGCGAACAGGGAACCGTGTTGGAAGAACGTCAGCAAACCGCAAAGTTCGCCCCTGTTCCCGTAAAGACCTTCGCCGACTCTATGTACGAAATTGTCAAAAATTATGTGCGGAATAATTAGACCTGACACCACCTGCCGGCAGTAATACCTGGCACAGTATTGCTCAAAGTTTCCATAAGAACTTTGTCGAATTCAGTAGGATAAAAACTTTCGACAAAGTTATCCATTTATGATAAAATTTAGAAAACAGACAACTAAATAAAAAATAAATATTTCCAGGTACAGGTGTCCGCAAGGACATAATAGAGAAACCGGTTAAAAGCCGGTGCGGTCCCGCCACTGTAATGGGGAGCGAATCCATGATATGCCACTGAGACGATGGTCTTGGGAAGGTTTGGAGGAGCGATGAGCCTAAGCCAGGAGAACTGCCTGTACAACAATCACCGTTGACCTGCGAGAGATGGGAAGGGGATTTGGCTGCATGTTTTTTTTGCATGTAGTTCCGGCTGTTTGCCGGAATCTAAGAAGCCCCTGTCGGTTATTCGCAGGAGGCTTCTTTCTTTTTATTAACTCATACTCCTACTAACTGAAAGTCGGTGAATCGAGTGTACCATTGCCGCCGGTATCGTACTACCTTCTTCACCTTCCTGCTGCTCTTCCTGTTGCCCTGGCTTGCTCAGGCCTCCCCGGCACCGCCGGCAGTCCTGCCGGACACGGCTGTTGACCGGCAGGCTGCGGTAAGCATTGGCGGTTCGCCGGAAAATGAATCCGGGACAACCCCCGGGATTACCGGCCAGGCAGGGCTTGCCACCGCCTCCGGTCTGGAACCGGGCGCTGCGCCGGAAGCCGGCCTGCAGCCTGCGCCCGAACCTGAACCTGATCTTCAGGGACCGCTGGTGGTACAGCTCAACTATCTAAAGGTCGATCAGGCCAGACCGCTGCTGAGTGTCCTGGTTCCGGAAGAAGACATTAAAACCGATCCGCTGCGAAATACCCTGGTGATTATGAGCACTCCCGACATATACAGACAAGTGGAGCAGTTGTTGGCAAAAATTGATACACCGCCGCAGCAGGTTATGTTTGAAGTGCAGGTACTGGAGATTAACCGCGATGATTTATCCAACCTCGGCGTTGACTGGGGGGCTAAGACCCTGCTGCCTTCCGAACGGCTTTACGACCATTCAAAATTCTGGATTACTACCGGCAGGTACGGCGTCAATCTTCAGGGGATCATCAACCATTTAATCTCAAAGAAAAAAGGCCGGCTGCTGGCAAGCCCGCGTATCGCCACCCTGGACGGGGTAAAGGCGCAAATCCTTATCGGGGACAAGCTGGCTGTCGAAAGCTCGCAGCCTACCACCGGCAGCATGCCCATTATCTCTGTCATCTATGTCGAGGTGGGGATTAAATTAGGAGTGACCCCAACTGTGAACAAAGATGGTTTCATAACTACCCATATTCAGCCGGAAGTGAGCAATAAAACCGATACCACCAAAAACGGCAATCCCAATATCCGCACCCGTCAGGCGGACGCCACCTTAAGGGTTAAAAGCGGGGCAACCATTGTGATCGGCGGCTTAATTCAGCGTCAGGAAACCAGCAGTACCTTCAAGGTTCCGGTGCTGGGGCAGCTGCCGCTGGTGGGAAAGCTTTTCCATTCAACCGAAAAGCAAGTTACTGAGACCGAACTGGTGATTATGCTGACCCCGAAAATTATCGGTGACGACCTCTTAGCCGCCAACGTTCAGGAATAGACTGCCGGTGCAGCTTAGGTTGGCACTGTTCCTTGCAGACGGCAAGCAGCCTGTAGCTTTGGGAGTGATATCTGTTATGCGTATACTGCTGAAGGCGATTAGCCTGGGCCTGTTAATCCTGTTGTTGAACCTGCCGGTAACCCAGACTCATTCTGCCGCCACGGTGAATCAGCCTGTTTCCGGCGTTGCCTTGATGCCGCCAATGGTTCAGTTATCCGGCCATGTCACGCTCATAAATTGTTATGCGCCCTCCAATAGCTGTTATGCGGTTATTGAACTTCGCGAGCCGCCCGGAAAAGCCATTGTGGTCAGAACGTCCGAGCAAAAGCTGCAAAGCCTGCTGGAAACCGCTTTGGCGACAGGCAAGCTTATCTCCTTTGTCGGGCAAAACGTTATGATTGCGTCACCTCCCCGCGGCGGTACCTGGAATATGGAGGTATACGCCATTGACGAAATCACCTTATATAACAAAACTTTGTAGCCGGCTTGCCGTTAGCGTTGCAGGATGTCTCATGCTTTTGCCGGCACTGTTACTTGCACAGCCGGTTGCGGCGATAGCTGCGCCGGATATTGTCAGACAGTGGGCGCCGGTTGTCTGCCAGTCCGATCACAGTGATGGTCTGGCGGCAAAGCAAAATGTATTTACCCTGGTCAATTATGACCTCGACTGGCAGCTCAACAACAATTGGTACAACCTGTACTTTTATCCGCTGGCTCATGCTATGTACTATTCTGTGGTAGAAAGTGATACCCATTATTATCTGGGCTATTATCAATACTATCCACGTCATGGCCGCGGCCATGAACATGCCATGACCGGTGTGCTGCTTGCCGTAAGGAAACTGCCGGATAACACCGGCGCTCTTGATTTGCTGGTGACCTACAGTAACGGTAAATGGAAAACCCGGGATGGTGGGCGAGTGTTCCTGACAGACGGGCACCCGGTATTACAGCTTCGCGCCGGAACTCACGCCATTGCCACCGCCGGCAAAAACAGCCGGCTGCTGCGGAAAAAGAATATGCAGGTGCTGAGTGCGGCCGGCAGCCGGCTGGGCAGTGACCCTCAGTCTGGGGCGGGATATATGGACTATGTTCTGCTTCCCCTGACAGCCTTGTGGGAGCGCCGCCAGGATATCGGACAAGGCCGTGTTTTCTCCCGCTGGGGCTATTTTGACAGCTATAATGCGGTTAAGGTTTCAGCCCCCTGGGCCTGGGAGTATCGCCGGCTTAACTGGCTGGTCAATCCCGGTGAACTGACCCTGTATTTTACCGGCCAGCCGGTCAAAGCCTGCAACTACCTGAGCCATCCGTATCAAGCCGGTACAGGCAATAAATAAATCAATATTGTACCAAGCGGTTAAACAACAAAACTATATATCGGTACAGGTGCCCTTCGGGGCTTAATAGGGAAGTCCGGTGCAAAGCCGGCGCGGTCCCGCCACTGTAATGGGGAGTGAACCCAAGGATATGCCACTGGGACGAGTAGCTTGTTAGTTCTAAGACAGTAGAATAATGGCGAGGTTATTTTTCGCAAACCGAGGCGGAGGAGGGAGGCATACCGGACGTATGCCGACTGACGACAACGAAGGGGTGCGGAAAATAGACCGTCAGTATTCACTGGATTAGGGCTGACAAGGTACGGAAGTCCTGGGAAGGTTTGGGCGAGCGATGAGCCAGAGTCAGGAGAACTGCCTGTACAACAATCACCGTTGACCTGCGAGCGATGGGTAGGGGATTATCTGGGCAGTCTGTTTCATAGGCTGGTTATGTCAGCTTTGCTGTAATAACACTGTGGACAATGGATTTCTCATATAGTCAACACTCTGTGAACCCGGAGCGGTTGGCCTTATGAGAAATCCATTTTTTATTGTAAAAATGGAATTTGGTACGAGGAAGCATCACAAAAAAATGAGTACAGGTGCCCTGCGGGGCTTAATAGGGAAGTCCGGTGCAAGACCGGTGCGGTCCCGCCACTGTAACGCGGAGTCAGCCCTTACCATGCCACTGGAAAACTTCCGGGAAGGCCGGGCGGACGGGGAAGCGGAGCCAGGAGACCTGCCTGTACGGAAAGTCTTCGTTTGACCTGCGAGCGACAGGGAGAAGATAGGGAAAATCACTGGGAAAGGAGACAGATACAACAACACTGTAAACAAGCCAATATTTCCGGAATTTTTGGCAAAAGCACTATTGGTAAAAAGGAGAGAGTGTTCGTTGAAACAAGGAAAATTAAGCAAAAAAGCCCTGGCGCTTGGCGTCTGCTGTACGCTGGCCCTGGGCATGGCTCCGGGGCTTCCGACCCCTGGTTCCAGCGGCATCGTTCATGCGGCCGAGGCCGGCGGCGAGCCGTCACAGGAAACACAGGACACTGTGGCGGCAGACCCCGGGCAGGCGCAGGAATATGCCCTGGAAGCCATCACCGTTGAAGCAAAACGCCCTGACTGGGAATCCAAGCTGTCGCCAGGCACGGTGACCATCATCCGGCCTGATGATTACAAGGGCGAACAGAAGACACTGCCCGAACTGCTGAAAGATGTGCCTGGCGTCCATGTCCGTTATGTGTCCGGCAAAGGGCAGTATACCACCGTTACCGTTCGGGGCAGTACGGCGGCCCAGGTGGGGGTATTCGTGGATGGTGTATTGTCCAACCTCGGCGGGGATGCGGCTGTCGATATTTCGACAATTCCCATCAGCAATGTCGAGCGGATCGAGGTCTACCGCGGCTATATCCCGGCCCGGTTTGGCGGTACTTATATGGGCGGCGTCATCAACATCGTCACCAAGAAGCCCGATAAAGCCAATATCTCGGCCCAAATCGGCAAAAGCTCCTGGGGCGGCACCACCGCCGGCCTGGAGATTACCCAGCCGCTGGGGAAAGGCAGTCTGATGATCGGCATCAACCGTGATCAGAGCGATGGGGATTTCCGGTATAAGAATCCCGGATCGGATGCGGCCTATGCGAAATGGATGCCGGGATGGCAGGCGCAGTTGACAGACCAGATTAATCACTTAAACACTAATTTAAGTAAGTTGGATATTCACTTTTCTACGGCAGAAGAAGCCATTGCCGCATTTAACACTCCTGCTGTGTATGATGGGCTTCTAACCAAGGCTATAGATAATTATTGGCAAGTATTTTCTGCTCTTCCATTTGTTAACGGCAAAGCAGATGCGATAGCTTCTATCTATGGGGGAAATGAAACACTATACAATCAAACTGCGAAGCAAGCGTTGGACAATCCAATGAACTCTTATCTTTATCAAGCCCCAGCTTTGTTAAGAGATATGTCCCAGCTTTCTGAGGATTCCACCCGCTGGCGGCAAAATAATGACTACAAAAATACCGACGCCATTATCAAATGGCAGGACGACCACTGGCTGGTTAAGGGTAGTTGGAAAAAGATTGACAGGGGTATGCCAACAAAATTGTTTCTCACTGGGGATATCTCGGACTATACGTACTCACGCATTGACCTGCCAGGCTGGGTCGAACCGAAACGGCAGGAGTTGACCACCACGGATATACTGGTGGGTCGGCGAGATACGTCCGGCAATCTGGAATGGGGCTGGCAGGTCAACTATCTCGACCAGGATAAGCGCTACAGCAATCCCGATTACCGAAAGTATCATTCATTTCCAGCGGCTTTTGACGAGTGGAGCGCCTTCGATTCCCGGCGGCTGGGCGGGGCCATTGACGGCACTTACAAGGCTGGTGACAATCATATGTTCGAGTTCCTGGCCAACTGGTCCAAGGAAAAACTGGATATTGACGGCAGCCGTATGGGCAAATTTGATATGGATGATGAGCTTCCCAATGCCTTACGGTTCCGATCGTATTATGAACAAACGCTGTTCAATCTCCAACTGCAGGATACTATTACCTTCAATAAGGCGGCCGATCTCTGGCTGACCCCCAGCCTCCGTTATAATTACTCTGAGGTCATGGGACGGGCGGCCGGCCCGGCCCGGGACTCCATCGACAAAAATCATATCTGGGTCAAGCAGGAGGATTCCCAGGTCAATGACAAGATTACTTGGCAAATAGCGCTGAAAAAGCAGGTGGACGACCATCTGACCCTGCGCTCCACTTATGGCACCTACTACCGCCTGCTCAACCTGTATGAGATTGCAGGCGACGGCGCCGGCATCATGCCCCGCCCCAACACTGACAATAAAGGCCTTATTACCGGTGGCAGCATGTTTCCGGTGCCGGAGGAAGGAACTCAGTGGGACCTTTCGGCCATTTGGGATGGCAAGCTGTTGGGCGCCGACTCATCCAAGGTGCAGTTGACCTATTTCGGTCGCGATTCGAAGAACATGTTGCAGCTCTACCGCTTTGGTTTTGATTACTGGGCCTACACCAATGCGACTAAGGGACGGGCCAAAGGTGTGGAGCTGCAGGGCGATTTCCACTGGGACAAATGGGATATGAATCTGGCAGGCACCTATATGCATACCAAGCAGTGGAGCAAAAATGATTCGCCTACTTCGACAGAGGTTGGCAATTTCAGTACACCGCATCTCTACGCCCCGGAATGGGAAGGCTCAATGCGCCTGACCTACCGCCCCGACAACCGGTTGGCGATTTTCGGTGAGCTAAAATATATTGATAAGATGTATTGTTGGCAGGAAGAACCGCAGCATGTCCAAAGTTCCCTGACCACCGTTGGCTTGGGGGCTAAGTACAAAATCGATAAGGATTGCCAAATCATCGCTGGTGTCAACGACCTCTTTGACAAAGGGCCGGAGATGACGTTTACCAGTGGTAGCCGTGAGTTTGGTACTGAGCACAACAAACTAATCGAATATCCCCTGCAGGGCCGTACTTATTATGTAACACTGCAATACAAGTATTAGCAAGCAGCCCGCGACGGTAAAGGAGGTGATGTCCCGTACCTCAGGCAAGACCAGTCCGGCAGAAAGGAAGTGATAGCGGGAAATAAGCTGATAGTGCCTCTGGATTTTCTCACGCAGGAAAAAATAAAGAAAAGTGAGGTCATGAATATGAAAAAGAAATTCGGTTTTCTCAAACGGGCTATCGTAGCAGCCCTGACACTGTCTGTGCTTGGCAGCTCAGCCGCGCTGGCCGCCACGGAAAACTTATTCGGCTACACAGTGGTTAATTCCGGTTATTCAGCAGGTCTGGCAGGCGCTATCAGCGGTGAACGTACCGCTGCTCCTACCACCTTTACGTCCAGTACAAAGGTCACCGATTTAAACGGCGACCCGGCGCTTTTCAACTTCTTCCAGGGTACGGAGAGCCGGCTGGTGCTGCGTCAGTACAATTATACGCCTACTGCGCCGGCGAATAAAATCCTGGACCCGGTTGCTTCCTCGTGGACACCGCTGGTATCGCCAAGCTGGAATGCTGTAGCCAACCTGCATGCGGTAGCCACGAAAGGAAATTTCCTCTACGCCACCGGCTATGATCTGGCTAAAATTGCGGTGGTCAATATGAGCAGCGGTTATACGCAAACAACCAGCTATCAGTTTCCGACAGCTTGGTCGGCTATTTCCCTGCCAAGTGGGGCTGAGTGCCATGGCGAGGGTTTAACTGTTGTCGGCGATTATCTGTATGCGCTGTTTACCGTCAATCCAAGTGGCGGTTACTCCGTGTATTCCGATAGCATTGTTGTAAAATTCTACATTGATAGCTCAACAGGCGCTTTGTATTACATTAATCATCTGACTGTCGGCAAAAACGCCTTTACCCTCGACCACTATGACAACAAGCTCTACGTCTGCGCCCTGGGCGGTATGCAGAACGCCGGCAGCTCCAACGCCGACACCCGTCTGGATATTGTCGACCTGGCCACATTCACCAAGACTACTGTTAACAAGACTGCTTCCATGACCGGCGATTTCCGCGATATCAGCATCGTAGATGCCAATAATGCCTATGTGTTCCTCGGCAACTATAACAGCAGCTGGGCTATGGACGGCGGCGTATACCGCACTACCGTGGCCAACCTTACTTCCCCATCGGCCTGGACCAAGGTCAGCAATCTTAGCAATGACCCCGGCTATCTCTGGGGCATCTATGCTGACAGCAACCGCTTCTGGTTTGTCAAAGGCAACCAAATCGACATCTATCCCGGTCTGCCTGCCAGCACCTCTGATACAGCTACCAAAACCTTCACTCCGACCCAACTGGGCTACACCAACGGCAACCTGAACTCTGCGATTATCCTTGCCCCGGATCAAACTTCAGGCTTTGCTGCCAAGAGCGCTTCCGGCGTGGCCAAATCCTTTGCTTCCCAGTCCGTCCTGGCCCAACAAGCCCGCAAAGCAGCTGAAGAAGCCAAGACTGGTCTGAAAACCGTAAATGGCCAAAGAATCCTGAGCTTCAACTAATCACAAAACATGTAATTCATCATCTACATTATACTCCCAATTTAATTAGCTATGACTTTCAACCGAAAAAGTACTGCCACAATCCCCTTGCCTTGGCTATCCGTTCGCCCCGGACCCCAAGGCAAGGGGATTTTTCCTGGGACAAGGGGACATGGGACAAGGGGACAGGTTCCTTGTCCCACTTGATCTATCTATTACTTGTAGATACTCCTGTCATCTTAGTTAATTGCCTTGTTGTGATAATGCTTTGTACGCCGGCTAATAGATTTTTCGCTTAACAGTTAAGGGATTTCCTTGGTATATCTTTACAATAAATAGTTTATATGCTAAACTATTTGCGGGAGGTCGGAAATATGTGCTCAGCATCGGAAAGCTGTGATCCTAAACAGGGAAGTGCTCGTATCGGGCGGCTTATTATGCAGCTCAAGCGTCTGGAGCGGCACCCGCACCAGTTCGGTGCCGCAGGCTGTTTAACGCCCAGCGAAATTCATACCATTGATGCAATAGGGATTAACGGTCGGATTTTGATGAGTGAACTGGCGGCGCACCTAGGCGTTACTAAAGGGGCGGTGACTCAGCTTATCAGCCGGCTGGAGGCTAAGGATTGTGTTCAGCGCACGCCGCACACCACCGACAACCGGGCGACGCTGGTTTCACTGACCGCAAAGGGCCGACAGGCGTATCTGGCGCATGAGCAGTTAAACCGGCAATTTTACGATAAGCTCAGTGCCCAATTGACGGCTCAGGAAATAGCCATTTTTGAAAAATGCATTGATACGTTTTGTGAAGTACTAAAAAAGTGAATTCGGTTCAGCGCGGTTGGCACGTCGGGCCAGGCAGGAGTGTCGCCGCTAATATGGAATTTTTTTTGCCGATATAGTTTAGCTGCTAAACTATATCGCAATCGCTAACTACATAATAGGAACAGGTGCCCTTAGGGGCTTAATAGGGAAGTCCGGTTGAAATCCGGCGCGGTCCCGCCACTGTAACGGGGAGTAAACCCAGGATATGCCACTGGAAGAAAAATTCCGGGAAGGTCTGGGTGCATGATGAGCCGGAGCCAGGAGAACTGCCTGTTTTACAATCACCGTTTGACCCGCGAGCGATGGGGAGGAGATTACCAAACAGGGGCTTTCTGTTCCATAGGGACAATGCAGCCTTGTTGCAGCAAATCTTCTCCCGGCAATCTGCCGGGAGATTTTTATATATTATAAGGAGGTTATATGTATGAAAAATCCAGGCCAGAATCCGGGGATGCTCTACCGGATGACGCAGCAGTTCAAGGAGGCCCAGTTGTTATTTGCCGGTATAGAACTTGACGTCTTTTCGTATTTGCAGGAAGAAGCGGAAGCCGGTGTGGTCGCCGCACAGACCGGATATGATGCCCGCAATCTCGCTTTGTTTTTAAACAGTCTGGCGGCAATCGGCCTGCTCAAAAAGAACGGGGAGTATTTTCAGAATACCCCGGTGGCCGAGGCGTTTCTAAACAGGAACAGTTCCTTTTACCTGGGAGAATATCTGGTTTTTTGGAATGAGATGACCAGCCTGCAACGGGTGGCAGAGCAGGTGCGTATGGGGCCTGACGCCGGTACTCAGCAGCATAATCAGGGCGGCAGGGTTTATAATTTCCGGGAGCTGGCCAGGTTGTCGGCCACAGAAATATATACCGGACGGGTGCAATCGTTTTTGCAGGCCATCCGGGGCGTATTTTTGCCGGATAGCGCCTTGCAGCTGCTGGATCTGGGCGGCGGTTCCGGCATGATGGCGATAGAGTGCGCCGCACATTTCCCGCAGGCATCGGGGGTAATTTTTGAGCATCCCCTGGTTGCCGACATCCCGGAACAGTTTGTCAAGGAGCGGGGGCTGGCGGACCGCTTAGCGGTTTGGCGCGGAGATTTTACGACAGATGACATCGGGACAGGCTATGACCTGATTATTGCTTCCGGTGTTCTGGATTTTGCCAGCGCCGATTTGCCGGGAATGGCTGCCCGGATTGCGCGGGCGCTCAGGCCTCATGGTTATTTGTATCTGGTCAGCCACCAGGTCAGCGCGGATTTCCTTACTCCCAAGGAGTCGATTGTCAATTGGCTGTCAAGCCATCTGGACGGGCTGAATCTGCTGCAGAGCCGGCAGATTATTGACGCCGCGCTGGCTGCCGCCGGTCTGACAAAAATGAGCCAGCAAGCGCAGGCGGGCGTGATCTCCGGGTTGGTCGGCGAGTTGTATCATTTTGCCTAAATGACGGGTAATGACACAAGACAGGTTTGGAGGGATTGTATTGTTTAAGGAACGTAAGGTTATTCCGGCACTGCTGGCGACGTGGCTGATTGCGGCGCAGGCTTTTGCCGCCACCGGCGAAGAGATCGGGGCAGCGCCGGCTTTTGTCCTGGAGGAAATGGTGGTTACGGCCACTAAGACACCGGTAGCGGTGCGGGAGGTTTCGGCTGATGTTGCCGTTATCACCCAAGAGGAGATTAAGGCTCAAAATGCCCGCACGCTGCGGGATATCATCGGTTCGGCAGCCGGTGTGGGCATTATGCGGGCGAACGGACGGGCGGCGTTGTCCATTCGCGGCTTTGATTCCCGTTATTCTATGATCCTAATGGACGGCAGGAGAATTCCGGCCGAGCCGGATGCCAATTATGAACTGGACCGGATTTCACTGGATAATGTGGAGCAAATTGAAATTGTCAGGGGGCCGGTTACATCGCTCTATGGCGCCGACGCCCTCGGGGGCGTTGTCAACATCATAACCAAAGCATCGACGCAGAAAGCTTGGCATTTGGATCTGGATCAGGGATTGTGGACAGATAAGGGCGACCGGCAGGGACGCTATGCGTTTTCCTACGATTCAGGCCGGCAGAATAAGCTGAGTGTTTTTCTTGCCGGCAATTATACCGATACCGCTGAGTCGCTTAAAAGTGACGGAACTACCTTTTTGCCCTTTGGCAAACGCAGGAATATTTCCGGCCGGGTGGATTATTTTCCCCGTGACGGGGAGTTGATTTCCCTGAGTGCCTCGTACATGGAGGAAAAACAGGAGGAATACGCTTCGATGCAATCGTTGATGGGGACTCTGGCCACAGCAGTCCGGGACGACAACAACCGCACATATTACGGCGTCAGCTACAAAAAAACGCTGACAAACGGCGAGTTGTTTGTTAACGCCTACCAGACTATCTGGGATAAGTACAATGATACAGTTAACCGCGGCAACGGCCTGTATTTGAATTCGGTTTACGGCTATTACCGGATAGCGGGAATCGAGGCCAGGGTCAGCAAAGCGGCGGGACCTGACCACCGCCTGACCATTGGCGGTGAGTTCCGGCCGGAGCTGTACCGCGGGACCGGTATCCGGACAGGCCGGGGTACTTTTACCAAAACCTTTCATGGCAAAACCTATCAGGGCTCGGAGGTAAAAACCGATTATTCGGCGCTGTATGTGCAGGATGAGTGGGATATGGCTCCCAAGCTGTCTGTGACGACAGCCGCCCGCTATGACGGCAGCGACCGGTTCGCGGATAAGGTGAGCCCCAAGCTGGGCTTAACCTACAGGCCGGAGCCTGGCTGGCGCGTCAAAGCAAATACCGGCAAAGGCTACCGTGTCCCTTCCCCGAATCAATTGTTTCTGGATTTAAATGTAGTCCGCAATGGCGCGCTGGTCAAGCTTGCCGGTAACAGCGACCTGAAGCCGGAAAGCTCTACTTTTTACGATTTGGCTGTTGAACGGGACTGGGGCCAGGCAACCGGCAAGCTGACCTTCTTTTCCAGCAAGGTCAGGGATATGATTGACGAGGCGTGGGTCAGCGCCGCCCATATTGAGTATCAGAATATCGGCAGGGCCAGCCTGCGCGGGCTGGAAGGCGAAATCACTTGTCCGCTCACTGACAGGCTGAGCTGGTCGGGAAATTATACTTATCTGGACGCCGGCAATGATCTGACCGGCACCCGGTTGTTCAACCGGGCGCGCCACAAGGTATCCTCCCGTTTTTCCTACCGGCCGGCGCCGGATTTAAGCGCCAGCATCTGGGTGGATGCTTACCGGGATTATTTGTTTCAGCAAAGCTCGGGCAGCGGGGTGAATAAATCGTTTGCTGTTTGGAATATGAATGTTACAAAAAAAATTAACGAGAACCAAACGATAGCGGTGGGAGTGGAGAACCTTTTCAATCATCAGGATGAGGAGCTTTCACTGCCGGGTACCTTTGTCCATATGAATGTCAGGTTTACCCTGTGACCGGCCGGAGCGGAAAGGAGCGGCATATGATTGCCAGGGGGGCTTTGCTGCTGGCGCTTATGATCCTGCTGCAGTCGCTGCGGCTGCTGGTGCCGGTGCCGCCCTTTGTATCCATGTTTGTCATCGGCAGCGCGGTTAATGCCTGCCTATTGCTAGCTGCCGAGACCGCCGGGCTGAGAGCCGGATTCATTATCGCCTGTCTGGCGCCGGTTGTCGCCTATTTTCAGCAGGCCTTGCCTCTGCCGGTCTTTATTTTGCCGGTGGCTGTCACTAATATTGTTTATATCCTGTTGTATAAAGCCGGCCGGAAACACCATTTGTGGCTGGCAGTACTGCTGGCGTCTGTGGGGCGGATGGCTGCTTTATATTTTTCTGCCACCTGGATTTTCAGTTTTATTTCCCTGCCGGCCGGACAGGCCTTTTTTCTCAAGACAGCAATGAGCTGGCCGCAGTTGGTTACCGGTCTTGCCGGAGGTGTTCTGTGTCATTGGCTGTATAAACGCCTGCCAGCAGCCGGTAAGTAAGATATGGAGACTGTGTTTATGTATTTGTTGTGAAACAACGACTTTTAAAGAATAGCTTGACTATATGACCGCTATATAGAGTAAAGTAGACAGAAAAGCTATATTTTAAGGGGTGAAAATAATGAATACGGAAAGAAAGCATCCTAAGTATCAAATTCCTAATGAACCGCATGCCAAGCATCGTTATGAAAGTGCACTAAAGCATGTTCAACTGGCGCGAGAAGCCGGGAAAACTTCGGAAGAAATTCATGAGGTTTTTCGCAAAGTAATGAATTTCGACTCTAAAAATATCGAAAACATTTCTCAAGATGAGGCACACAAAAAACACCGTACCGCAGTGATTCATGCCCGGAAGGCGTTAGAAAATGGCAAAACTCCTGAAGAAGCTCATGAAATATACCGGAATATTCTCTCGGGAAATACGGCAGGAAAATGTCATCACAAAGTTGATTAACTGGTGGTAAGCTTATGCCAGGCTATGAAAGCTATGAGTCCGGGAAGGTTTAGGCAATGATGATCCAGTTCAGGGAGCATGAAATGCCTGAGTATACCCTAAATGATGGAAAAGGCGGAATTGAGCTTAGTTAAAGAAACTGAGCCCAATTCCGCCTTTTGTTTTAGCAGGTGGTGTACTCCACTTGAAAAGAGATTTGATTGATATATGTTTTTGTATCGGTAGTAAGCCAGTGGTTTTTCAGCGGGAAAACATATACATTACTGACAATCTGCAAGGCATTGCGCTGCACAAAGTCGAGGATTTCCTTATATACGGAAGCTACTTGTTGGTAATAAGTTCCCTGGAAGCGTATGGTGAGATATAATCCCTCCGGACGGACAAAACAGTGCTTCTTAGGAATGGAATGAGAAACAGGCGTAAAATATTGTATTGTTTTATTAAATTTTTCTGCAAAAAAATCATCTTTATCTATGATCCAGCCGGTAGTAAATTCCTTGAAGTGTTTTTTGGAGAAGGCGGTTTGATTATGTTTGGACAGAAGCCTGAACCGTTCCCGCAAAGACATGGTTGCGGTTAAAGGTTCACTGACAAATAGAATTTTTTCTTTTTGAAAGTTTACTTGAATTTGATTGAACCGGGTTTTGCGTATTTTTTCTATTGTTTGTAAAGACAAATGTAAGCTCTTTTTGATGTTTAGCGTATCTTCTATTATTTTATTACATTCTTTTTCTTTCGCCAGTAATATCTGTTCGAAATTATCAACATTGCGATCTTGCAGATAATTCTTTATGCCCTGAATGGGAATATTTAATTTCCTCATATTTAGAATAATTTCCAGCAAGAGATATTGAGAAACCGAGTAATAGCGATAGCCGTTTTCGCTGACATAGGCTGGAACTAATAGTCCGTGTTTGTCGTAATAAAGCAAGGTTTGCT
>POVV01000386.1_pt1 | contig 30128 bp, 30 predicted proteins | sample 1560271 | NCBI WGS metagenome assembly POVV01 (sample SAMN08337232, study PRJNA429181) | Bioreactor metagenome, whole genome shotgun sequencing project. | biome: cows' rumen and soil; feature: anaerobic; isolation source: anaerobic chemostat enrichment culture, galacturonate as sole carbon... | reverse complement strand
AGACGATAAAATATGCTATTCTTATATCAGATAACTCCCCGCATACGGTCTTCGAATGCCGAAAGGGAAGCCTTCGCTCCTTCGCCCATTGCTATTATAATTTGCTTAAATGGCACATTTGTAACATCTCCTGCTGCATAAACGCCGGGTATACTCGTGCGGCAATGAGTATCGATAGCTATTTCTCCAAAACGATTCACGTCCACCAAGTCTCTAAAAACAGAACTATTAGGAGCCAATCCAATCTGCACAAATATGCCGTTCAGCTTGACGATGCGTTCGTCCCCAGTAGTACGGTCTTTGACTTTTATTCCGGTAACCTTCTCGTCACCGATTACCTCTGTTGTTTGGGTATTCAGTATGATCTCTACATTAGGGAGGCTTTTAGCTTTTTCTTGCAAAATCTTATCAGCCTTAAGTTCTTCTGCATATTCAAATAGAGTTACCTTAGTGCAAATACCCGCAAGATCTATTGCGGCCTCTACACCCGAATTTCCACCACCAACAACAGCCACTTCTTTACCTTTATAGAATGGTCCATCGCAATGAGGACAGAAAGCAACTCCTTTTCCTATATAATCTGATTCGCCAGGTACATTGAGTTTCCTCCAACTCGCCCCTGTAGCTATTATCACAGCAGGAGTAATTATCTTTTCTCCGCCTACAACGGATATTGATTTTTTACCATCAATCAACTCTACTTTCTCTACCTTTCGATGCTCGAGTATATCCACAGGATAATCTTGCAAGTGTACCTTGAGGTTGTTCGACAGCACTTCACCTGTTGTCTTGGTAACAGAAATCAGATTTTCTATTCCTACTGTTTCCTTTACTTGTCCTCCTATGCGTTCAGCCAACAAGGCCACCTTTAAACCTTTACGAGCCGAGTAAATAGATGCTGCAACTCCTGCGGGGCCTCCACCTATTACAGCTACATCATACTCTCTGACTGTTGAATTATTATCTGCCACTTCTTTACTTCCATACTGATCTTCCAGTTTGGATAATAATTCACCGAATTCACCACGACCTACATGAATCAATTTACCATCAGCAAATAGAGCAGGAACTCCTTGCAGTTTAAGAGCATCAACCTCTTCCTGATTTATCGCTCCATCTACCATCTCGTGATATATCTCAGAGTTGAGAGTAGCCATAACATTAAGTGCCTGAACAATATCAGGACAATTGGTACACGTCAGCGATACATAAGTAGTAAGATGTATAGGCCCCCGAAGAGCTTTAACTCTGTTTACAACAAATTCGTCAGGGATATTCTTCCCCTTGCCATCGCTGTTCAGTATAGCCAATAATAAAGAGGTAAACTCATGTCCGTTAGGTACTCCCCTGAATTTAATACGTGTATCTTCTCCATTTTTCAATAAAGAGAACTCGAGCCCTTCACCTTTATTAATCTGACAGGAAATATTATCGGAACAAGAAGCCACATCATCGAGAAGATCGACAAGTTCACGATAGGAGTCATGTTGGTCGAAAGCAGTAATATTTAATGTATACTGATTTTTCAGTTCAGAGAATATCGAGCGTAATTGTTCTTTAAAAGATGAATCTAACATGTATTTTATTTTTAATTAGGTTGATTTAAAAACCGGCTCTGTTAAGCCGGTCTGCAAATTTGAATATTAAATCTTACCAACCAGATCTATACTTGGCTTAAGTGTTTCTTCTCCTTTTTTCCATTTAGCAGGACAAACTTCACCATCGTGTGTTGCTACAAACTGAGCAGCTTCCACCTTGCGAAGCAATTCGTCTGCATTACGACCAATTCCATTGTCATGAATTTCGGCAATCTTAACTTGTCCCTCTGGATTTAGAAGGAAAGTTCCTCTATATGCCATTCCTTCCTCCTCGATCATCACGCCAAATGCACGGCTGAGTACTCCTACGGTATCAGCTAACATCGGATATTTGATCTTGCGAATACTTTCAGATGCATCATGCCACGCTTTATGCACAAAATGTGAGTCCGTACTTACAGAATAAACCTCTACTCCCATTGCTTGCAGTTGATCATATTTGTCAGCTACATCAACAAGTTCTGTTGGGCAAACAAATGTAAAATCGGCAGGGTAGAAGAAGAAGATTGCCCACTTCCCTTTTACGTCTTCATGTGTTACTGTCTTAAAAGCTCCATTGTGATAAGCTTGTACTTTAAACTCCGGTAATTGTAAATTAATAATAGGTTTCATGATAAATTTTATTTATATTTAAATTGCACTTATGTTTTTTATCTATATATCGCAAAGATATATAGTTTTTATTTATACACAAATATATTTCAATAGAATTTATCTATAAACCTATTCCTATCCTTCCGATGATAGAATATTGGAATTGATTGTACAACAATGGATGTGGATTGAATATTTATAGTCTTAGCTTGGGTAATTAGGGAGCGAAAAAGGGTGCTTGTGGGGTAAAACAAAAAGAAAGACTGCTATAATTAAGCAGTAGAAGGGATGAAAGCCATTAAGGACAAACGTATGCTGTAAAACCAATAACAATTAAAATAAAGAATACAAAAGCAAGAATATACATAACTATTGCAAAAATCTTATATTCATTTTTCCAAGCTATATAGCCAATTATTATTAGAATAATTGCAATGGAGAATCCTGATTGCTGTAAAATCTTCATTACACTCATAAAATAAATATAATAAATCTAACGTATTAAGGAAATATCCGAATTACGAATCCGAAGAAACAAGAGTATCTTTATTTTACAAACAAGATATTATTCTTTTGACATTTCTTCTAAATAATAAGTTGAGTTAGGAATACTATCTGGAAATATGTTTTGTATATCATATTTTCCTCTTTCAGAGCCTAATTCTTTTGCTTTTAATAGATAATATAAAGCTAAACATCTAGTTTTATTCTCTAAACTGTCTATAGGTTTATTTTCTGTAAGGGTTAATGTTACAAAAACATCATAATACGCATCCGGATAATCATATTTATTAGCCATCTTTATTGCATAATAACAAAAATCCTGAAGTCTTTCTTCTGAAAAATAATGAGCTCTTACTTCACTGTATGCAAATTCATCATTTTCATTCAAGGCTTTATCTATTAAGCTGCGTAGTGTCTTGTCATCCTTAATTAAAGGTGATCGGCTATCACAATTACAAAATAGTAGGCAAAGGCAAAATATTATACTAATTTTTCTCATATCTACTTCCTTATCTCCATGTTATGAAATAAAGGTAATATAAATAATATAAGATGTATACGAAAAGAGAGAGAATATAAAGAATGTATCTCATTTTACCCAAAAGGTATCCTATTTAACACATAAAGATTGTATACTGATAAAAAAAGTCATATTAAACCGAACATATAAAAAGAATAACAAACAAACAAACAGTATTTTAAGAACAATACACACATAAAAAAAATCATATTATCAAAGTATAATGAATCGTAACCCACATGTTTTATATAGCTTTGTATTATCGAAAGACAAATTAAAATGCCCCAGCATAGTTAACACTTAATACCTAATACGCTCTTAGTTTTGATATGAGAAATATATTTACGACATTATTAGGATTACTGAATGTAAAACACACTCATTCCTATTCATCACGTTTTTATAACGAACATCCTCATAAATACAATTTATATGGATTATCGAAAATACTTTCTGATTATAACATAGAAAATGTTGGAGTAAAAATCAATAATAAGGAAGATGAAATCTTTAATCTAGAAGCTCCTTTTATAGTCTATTTGGGAACTGATTTTGCAATCGTATATAAGATAACATCTGTGAAAGTTCATTATATATGGAAGGAAAAGAAGATGGAGCTCTCTGTTGATAACTTCTGCAAATTATGGAATGGAGTTACCCTGTTGGTAGAAATAAATGAAAAATCGGCAGAGCCCAACTATTTGGAGCATCGTAAACAGGAGCGATTATCTTTAGTTCAAAATATATTATTGACTGGAGCTATTTCTATATTAATGATATTAACCTTTATATCTAATCTAACATACAATAATATTGGTTCAATCTTACTGACAGTTTTAAATTTAACGGGACTATATATAGGTTATTTACTTGTTCTTAAACAAATGAATATTCAGAGTAATTATGCTGATAAAATCTGCTCCCTTTTTAGTCAAAAAGATTGTAATAATGTTCTTGAATCAAATGCCGCAAAAATAGGAGGATTTATAGGATGGAGTGAGATAGGTTTTGGATATTTCACAGCTAACATTATTATTTTACTCTTTTTGCCAAATTATATCACATATCTTGCTCTTATCAACATTGCAGCATTACCATATACTTTATGGAGTGTGTGGTATCAAAAATACAAAGCTGGACAATGGTGCCCTCTATGTCTTATCATTCAAGCTATTTTATGGTCTATATTTATTGTAAACCTAATCTTTGAATTTATTGAAATTCCACAATTTACGATTACAGATACGCTATTAATCGCTTCTTTATATATAATTCCGGTATTGACAACGAATATTATTATACCTAAGCTAATTAAATCAAATAAACAGGAACAAACGACTCAAGAACTGAATAGCATTAAAACTTCAGAAACAGTTTTCTCTACCCTACTCAAGCAGCAACCTCATTATGATGTAGACCTAAACACTTCTAATATATTATTTGGAGATCCAAAAAGTGACATACTAGTTACTATTCTTACTAATCCGCATTGCAACCCTTGCGCAAAGATGCATGTTCGTGTAGTGAATCTATTAAAACAAACAAATAACTTATGCATACAGTACGTATTCTCTTCATTTAGACCAGAATTAGACTCTAGTAACAAATTTTTAACATCTGTCTATTTTGAGAAAACTGAAAGAGATAAAATATTTCATTTGTGGTTTGATAAAGGAAAGCATGATAAAGAAAATTTCTTTAAAATATATCACTGTGATAATGATAATAAACAGGTGACTCTTGAATTTGAAAGGCATAAAGAATGGAAGAGTAAGACAGGGATCGTTGCAACTCCGACTATCCTTGTAAATGGATATAAATTACCGGATAACTATAAAATCGAAGACCTTAAATATATTACAACAATTAAATTTTAAATCAAATGGATGAAATACCTAAAATTATTCATCAGATATGGTCTGGAATTAATGAACCTTTACCTCGACCATTCAAAGTATTAGGTGATACATGGAAGCGTGATTATCCTGATTGGAAGTATGAGTTTTGGGACAATGAACGCATAAATAACTTTATTCAAGAATATTACCCTCAATATTGGGATATATATTGTAGATTTCCCTTCAACATACAAAAATGGGATGCTATCCGCTATCTTATTTTAGACAAGGTAGGGGGAATGTATGTTGATTTTGATTATGAATCAATCCAACCAATGGATCAATTGATTAAAGGAAAGAAATGTTGTTTTGCATTGGAAAAGGAGTTGCCATCATCACCCTATCTAAATAATCTATATTTTAACAATGCCCTCATGCTGAACATACCAGAACATTCTTTCATGAGAAGAATCATCGAACAGGTTTTCACCGAAGAAACATTAGCTTTTGATACTACATGGAAGGTTAGTTGTGTATTCAACACAACAGGCCCTCACAAACTAGTTAAAACTTATAATAATCTGACAGAACAAGATAAAAAAGAAATATATCTGATTCCTGCAAAATATGTTTCTCCATTTACAGGCCATGAGGCTAAATTAGTAAGGACAGGAACTGTTAGTCAAGAACTGGAAGATTGTTTAGAGGAAGCTTATGCTGTACACTATTTTTGCAGCAACTGGGTAATCGATGAAGCTTGAAGTAATATATTATATTTATTGTTAAACTGTTGGACAATAGGCAATAATTTGATCATTTATTGTAGGTATAATCAACAGAAATTGATAAACACATTTATTATGAAAAAATTAAGTAAATTATCATTAAAAAGCGTTTCAGAGATGACTGAAGAAGAAATGAAGCTTGTTGTCGGTGGTGCTGGATCAGGAAGTTGTTGGGTAACATGTTACTCCGCGAATGGTGGAAGAGAAAATGCTCCTGATTGTTCAACACAATCTCAGGAAGATGCATGTCATTTTCATGGAGGCTCGACCGGGACATGCGTATGCCCTTAATATATCTATAAATCTAATGAGATTGGGATTGCCCAATCTCATTATTACATAAATACAGAATGAGATAAGATTATTTATAATACAGATTTATATTAGTTCTTTATTTAATACAGATTTCAGTGTGAGAAGTATATGAAATTCTTCCCTAACTATAAGCAACTCGATGCCATGGATTGCAATCCTATCTGCTTGCGGATAATAGCCAAATACTATGGACGCGGCTTCTTTGTACAGTACCTTAGGGGAAAGAGTTTCATCATCCGAGAGAGCATTTCCATGCTTGGCATCAGCGATGCAGCTGAAACCATTGGTATTCGAACCAACGGTATCAAAATTACTTTTGAGCAATTAGTTAAAGAAAAGCCTTTACCTTTTGTATACTACATTGGAATCAAAACCACTTTGTTGTATGCTATTCCATTAAAAAGAAAAGAGACTTAGATTATGAAATAAAAATATAGAATCGTGTGGAGAAAAATAAACGTTGGATAAAGCCGGATTCTTCAAATGCTGAAAATGAAGAATCTCAAAGGAGGGTTTGACTGTGGTAAGGGTCTTACATATTATGAAGGAATATGTTCGAATGGTTCAGGATATAGTGTTTGTGCGACTAGTGCAGATGAGGCAAGTGGATGGAGAAGCGGTTTCTGCGGTGATTATGCCCACTAACAATATTTAGAAAAGACTCTTAACAAAAAGTTTATTACTAAGAGTTTTTTATTTCACACAATATCCAATCTTGTTATATTTCATTTATTATAAAGTAATGGGAAATGAGTATTCAATAAATATAAACTCTATTTATAAATAACATGAAGAATTTTCAATTCATTTTTTATCTTTTATTTTTATTATTACCCATATCGTGTAATAAAAAACCGATACGAACCCTTACTGTGACAATTGATGAGTCTATTAACAAAGAAGCCCAATGGGTATATTGGATGTCTCTACATGGTAATGAATTTAATATTATAGATTCTTGTTTTATAGAACAGGGCCAAAAAGACTTTGTTTTGACGGATAGAGTTATGAATGATTCAATATCAAAGACTGACCTCATATTTTCGGAGACATCGATACCTTGGGTATATTCTGGCTTGACGGTTGATCCGACAGATGGGGATATCAAGGTTAATAATTTAACATCCGCAGGGTTTTATCAAAATGGATGCACTATTGAAGGAGCTTTTGCTGAACAAGAAATTAGAAAATTAAATTTAGAAAGAAGACAAAATGATATAAAATTGTCTGAGTTAATGGATGATCTTCAGCTTGTTGATTTCGGGGATACTATAGCTGTTGCTAAAATCGTACGGGAAAGAGATTCTTTAAAACAATATTTGACACAAACTTATTTTATCAACAGACTCGATTCAGTAAAGTATATAGTAACTATCCAGTATCTCTTAAGCTGTTTAACCTTTGAAAAGACTAGAGGAAATGTCCCGAAGGCGACATACGATAGCATTGTTTTGGCTATGTTAGATAGATATCCTAAAAATGTTGAAATTATAGCATTAAAAAAACATCATATACTGGGAGAGAGAGCAACTCCACCAAGTGAAAGGAGTAAATATTGGCAAAAACGGAAAGAGTCTATAAAAGATTATACATATTTTAAAAACAAAAACAAATTAACAGATGGGATTACGGTGCCTGGTAAAAAAGAGAGAAGAGCCCCCGGTATATATGTAGTGGAGCCTGACACTTCTAATGTGACTGTATATACTATAGGAGCCAAAGTTGACCATCTAAGGTTAAAAGATCCGAAGGATAAATACATCCCTATATCGAGTCTCAAAACCGATTATATATTAATTGACTTTTGGGCTATATGGTGCGCTCCTTGCGTTGCAGAAATTCCTAATATACTAAAGGTGCATAATACATACAAAGACAAGTTCTCCGTATATGCCATATCATTAGATAATACCCGCCAGGAATGGTTGGAGGGTATAGAAAGGTATAAATGTCGACAATTTACGCATGTATATGCTGGAACTTGGGCAAACAATGATGTTCGAATTATCACAAATAGTTTTGGCGTAACTACTATTCCTGCAAATTTCCTACTCGATAAAAATAAGCGTATTATAGCAAAAAGCCTTAGAGGTGAAGAGTTAGAGGCTAAGTTGTCTCAGCTTATAAAATAAGAATAATCAAGAATTTTAAATAAAATGAAGTTATTCCCTAACTATAAACAACTCGATGCCATGGATTGTGGTCCTACCTGCTTGCGCATGGTTGCCAAATACTATGGCCGAAACTTCTCTGTACAGTATCTTAGGGAAAAGAGTTTCATCACCCGAGAGGGTGTTTCCATGCTTGGTATCAGCGATGCGGCTGAAACCATTGGTATTCGAACCAACGGTATCAAAATTACTTTTGAGCAATTCGTTAAAGAAAAGCCTTTACCATGTATCCTACATTGGAATCAAAACCACTTTGTTGTATGCTATTCCATTAAAAAGAAAAGAGACTTAGATTATGAAATAAAAATCTCGGATCCTGTAGGTGAAAAATATACAATGAACAAAGCTGAATTTCTTAAATGCTGGGCTAGTTCTCTATTCCAAGGAGAGGACACTGGCACTATCTTATTATTAGACCCTACTCCCGATTTCTACAATCAGGATGACGGGTTAGAAAAATCAAATAAGAGTATCTATTATTTTCTGGGCTATCTTCGTCCATATAAATCTCAGATCATACAACTCATAATTGGACTACTGGCAGGGAGTGCCTTATCTCTTATTTTACCATTCCTTACTCAGGCTGTAGTTGATCAGGGGATTGGAAATAACAATCTGAGTTTCGTTACCTTAGTATTGATAGCCCAACTCATACTATTTATTACTCAACTAGCTGTAGAATTTATCCGTAATTGGATTACACTTCATGTGAACAGTCGTATAAGTATATCTCTTATCTCTGACTTTCTTTCCAAATTGATGAAACTACCTTTACGCTTCTTTGACACAAAGAATGTAGGAGATATCATGCAACGTATAGGAGATAATGACCGTATCAAATCATTTCTTACAGGTTCTACTCTTACTACTCTATTTTCATTCGTAAACTTCATCATATTTGCCTTCATTCTTGCATATTACAGTTTTACAATATTAGGCGTTTTTATTTTAGGTAATTTTTTATACATTTTGTGGATATTGGTATTTCTTAAATACCGCCGTAAACTGGATATGGCACGCTTCACCCAAGCTTCAGCAGAGCAAAGCAACCTAGTACAAATAGTAACAGGAATGCAGGAAATAAAACTCAACAACTGTGAAAAACAGCAACGATGGAAATGGGAACGCATACAGGTAAAACTTTTTAAGATAAGTATAAAAGGGCTTGCCTTGGGACAATACCAACAGATGGGATCGGTATTTTTCAGTCAGACGACATCTCTTTTTATTTCATTTATTGCCGCTCGCTCAGTCATTGAAGGAGACATGACATTGGGTATGATGATGGCTGTGAGTTATATCATCGGACAACTATCAAGTCCAATCGGGCAACTCATCAGCTTTGTACAAACAGCTCAAGATGCTAAAATCAGTCTCGAACGGTTAAATGAGATACATAACAAAGAAGATGAAGAGCAAACTATAGAATCCAAAATAAATGAATTACCAACAGACAAATCACTCTGTATCGAAGATTTATATTTTAGTTATGATGGTGCAGACCGTGATTATGTGTTGAACGGAATAAATCTGTCTATACCCGAGAACAAGGTAACGGCGATAGTTGGTGCCAGTGGAAGTGGTAAAACAACCCTGATAAAACTACTTTTGGCTTTTTATAAACCGAATAAAGGTAAGATTAAAATTAAAGATATATCTATCAATGACATTAACCCTCACCTATGGCGTCAGAAATCTGGTGCTGTGATGCAAGATGGGTTTATTTTCTCCGAAACTATAGCTAATAACATAGCTATAGGAGAAGATATTGTGGATAAAAAAAAGCTGCAGCAAGCTATAGAAGTAGCCAACATCAAAGAGTTTATAGAATCGCTTCCTTTAAAGTATAATACAAAAATAGGCATGGAAGGGAATGGTATTAGCCAAGGACAGCGTCAACGGTTATTGATAGCAAGAGCTGTTTATAAGAATCCTGAATTTCTATTCTTTGATGAGGCGACGAATGCATTAGATGCTAATAATGAAAGAACGATATTAGATAATTTGAATAATTTTTACAAAGGAAAAACAGTCGTTATTGTGGCTCATCGCTTAAGCACAGTTCAGAATGCAGATAATATAGTGGTTATGGATAAAGGCAGGGTTATAGAAGAGGGTACACACAAAGAATTAACGAATAAGAAAGGAGCCTATTATACTCTTGTTAAAAATCAATTAGAACTAGGCATGTAAATGAATATGGACATAAAAGGGGGAAAAACATTAAAATCTGACCTTCCTGACAGGAATCTCAATTTCATATCGATTCAAAACTCAATAGATAATACCGACATTGAATTGAAAAGCGAAGAGTTCCAAGAGGTATTGGGTAGTACCCCTTCATGGATACTTAGAAGAGGCATCACCCTTATTTTTATTATTGTACTAATAATTTTAATAGGAAGTGCCCTTTTTAAATATCCGGATATAATAACTACTACAATGACACTTACAGGAAGTACTCCGGCAACTGGATTAGTTGCCAGAACCTCTGGTAAAATACAGGAGTTAGATGTACAGGATAAACAAGAAGTGAAAGCAGGGAGTTATCTGGCTGTTATCGAAAATTCCGCTAATACAAATGATATACAGATATTAAAACAATATATCGATCAACTAAACCAAAAGATAGATACTATTATAACTTTACCATCTAAAGAGTTGAAATTAGGGTCATTGCAGTCGCTGTATTCTGACTTTTACATAACTCTTTTCAACTATTATGAATTCAAACGCTTGCAGTATTACACACAAAAGATTGATTTTATGAAAGATAAAATCAATCAATATCGAAATTATTATAGGAATGTAGAAGGGCAAAAAGCGATAGTAAAAGAACAATTTCGACTCAATCAGAATCAATATCGAAGAGACTCAGTATTAAATAAACGTGGGGTTATTTCTTCTGAAGAATTGGAATCAACCAAAAATAAGTATCTACAAGGTCATCTTTCACTGGAAAATATACATTCTACGATACAAAATACCGAAATACAAATCACAGAGATGCAAGAGAGCTTATTAGATACAGAGTATCAATATCTGGAGAAAAAGAATCAACTTGAAACGCAATTAAAAACATATATATCACAATTACTTGCAGAGATACAGTCATGGGAATTAAGCTATGCTCTGATTGCTCCAATTGATGGGCATGTTACATTTACCAACTATTGGGTAAAAAACCAAAACGTAACAACAGGAGAAACTGTATTTACAATTATACCAAAAGATAATATGGAAATCATCGGTAAAGCTCAGATGCCATTAACTCGCTCAGGTAAAGTAAAAATAGGACAAAAAGTAAATATACGTTTTTCTAACTTTCCCGATAATGAATATGGAATCATCAGGGGTAAGGTAAAAAATATATCTATGGTTCCGGTAAAAGACGCACAAGGGCTCGATTTCTATACAGTAGAAATTGAATTTCCGGAAGGAATGACCACTACTTATAAAAGAGTATTACCTTACCTTCCCGAAATGCAGGCTCAAGCCGATATCGTAACGGATGATATTTCACTATTGGAAAGGTTCTTTATGCCATTAAGAAAAATATGGACTGAGGGAATGAGTCTGTAAAGTAAATAATGTAAGATGTATACGAAAAGAGAGAGAAAATAGATTCTGTGGAGTGTTTTTCTTTAGGATGTTTCAAGCTACTAGATTTCAAGCCTATATAAAAAAGAAAAGGTTGTCGTCCCGACAACCAATCTTCATTGTTAACCTTAAATCTAATACTATGAAAAACACATTACAAAGGTAAATCCCCCTGAGGAATCTTCCAAATAATAGACTATGATTTTTCCCGTGTTTAATTTTGTTTAACTGTGAACTACAAATTGTTAATGAATTTGTTAAAGAATCTTGTGTATTATAAAGAAACGAAAAACGGCACAATATTGTGCCGTTTTTCACATATCAAAATATACTATAGAAGCTTATTTATTAACGATCTCCATTGTATCGGAGGCGATCATATATTCTTCATCAGTAGGAACAACCATAACGATCACTTTAGAGTCGGGAGCACTAACAACAGCCTCTTCTCCTTGTATCTTGGCATTCTTCTCTACGTCAAGTTTTATTCCCATATATTCCATATCCTTACATACTTGCTCACGAACAGCAATAGCATTTTCGCCTATTCCCCCTGTAAACATAAGAATATCTACACCACCCAGAACGGCTGCATAAGCACCCACATATTTCTTTATACGGTGTACAAACATATCGAAAGCCAATATCGCTCTTTCGTTACCCTCATCCATTGCGGCACGTAACTCACGCATATCAGACGATACACCCGATACACCTAACAGCCCACTGTGCTTATTTACGAGAGTAGAAATAGCTTGTGTACCGATGTTCTCTTTCTCCATAATGAAAGATATAATACCGGCATCTACATCGCCCGAACGAGTACCCATCAACAGACCTTCAACAGGAGTCATACCCATTGATGTATCTACCGACTTTCCCCCATAGATAGCAGCCAAAGAGCCGCCATTACCTATATGAGCCGTAATAATGCGTTGTTTTTCGTAGGGAACACCGAGCAAATCACACCCTTTACGTGAAACATATCTGTGACTTGTTCCGTGAAAACCATAACGTCTGATACCGTATTTTTCATATAATGAATATGGCAACCCATACATATATGATTTTGCAGGCATTGTCTGATGGTAAGCAGTATCAAAAACTCCCACCTGCGGGATGTTCCCCATCAATTCTTTCACGGCATAAATACCTGCAAGATTAGGTGGATTATGCAATGGAGCAAGCTCTATGCATTCTTCCATTTTCTTTATCACCTCATCGGTAATAAATACACTACTATTAAACTCTTCACCACCGTGAACCACACGATGACCAACAGCGTCTATCTCGTCCAAAGAGCCTAACACGCCATACTTAGAGCTTGTTAAAACACCTAATATATATTCTATCCCAGCCTGATGCTCTAGAATTTCACCTTCAAGAACGACTTTATCTCCATTAGGTAGCGGAAACTTAAGGAAAGAACCTTTCAAACCGATTTTTTCGACTCCTCCCTGTGCAATCACAGCCTTGCTTTCCATATCGAAAAGCTTATATTTTATAGAAGAACTTCCACAGTTCAATACTAATATCTTCATGTCTTTAAATTAAATCGTTTGGTCCTATTATTTTCCCTGCATCGTCGTAAATATAAAAACCGCGTTTGCTAGATACGCCAAGTTGTTTTGATCTGAACAACTTCCACAATACCGGACTAGCCTTATATTTCTTATCGCCATACTCATCGAACATATCCTCCATAAGCATTACCAGCTTTTCGATACCTAGGATGTCTGCCAATTGGAAAATACCAAACCGTTGTCCGAATATGATTGTAAACTCTTTATCTATATCTTCTATAGAAGCTACATTCTCCATCCATATCTGACATGCTTCATTCAGCATTGTTATCATCATACGAAAACTTACAAGCCCGCTACTTTCGTGCACCTGTATAGCCGTATGCTTGATCATGTGAGCAAAATGATACACCTTGTGTACTGCTTCTTCGGACGTAAATGTTCCTCTTACGATCTCTAACAAACGAGCATCTGTATGTGAGACAGGAAAATGCAAACTGATACAACGAGCTTTATACTTCAGGTCAGCAGCCAGTTCACTGATGATAACTGTAGTTGCATTTGTAGCGATAATAGCATCCGGCGACAAAACTTGTTCCAGATTGCGGAAAACTTCTTTCCTCAAATCAGTGCTACGTCCGCCATCTACATCGTAACGAATACATTCGATCACAAAATCGCAATCTTGCAGATCCTGATAATCAAGGGTTCCTTTGATACGTCCCATGGTAGAACGTTTTTCGCCCTGAGTCAACCCCCAGTTTTCTATCTTTGTATCCAATCCGTGCTCTATATCTTTCAAGGCTAGTTGTATCCTATCTTCCGATACTTCAACAAAAGTAACCTCGATACCCGATAACGCTGTAAGGCTTACAATATGTCGTCCATCACGACCGCAGCCTACAACCCCGATCTTAGAGAAAAGAGACCTCTTCTTATTTTTTGAGCTTAACCCATACTCCTCAATAGGTTCTATGATTTCTGCCATAAATATTTTAATTATAAATTTAGAGTTATAAACTATGAGTAGGTCGGAAAAGCGAATCGAATGATTGTTCGTACCAACCGTTTATTTCTCAAAGCTATTTATAACTATTTTACTTTTTCTTTGCGGCAATAGCCTGATTAGCGGCAATAGCCACCATATTATATATATCACTTACCGAGCAACCTCGCGACAAATCATTTACCGGTGCAGCCATTCCTTGCAGGATAGGACCTACAGCCTCGGCATTCCCCAAACGTTGCACAAGTTTGTAAGCAATATTTCCAACTTCTAATGAAGGGAACACTAACACATTTGCTTGTCCTGCAACTGCACTTTCGGGAGCTTTTTGCTTACCTACTGCAGGCACAAGAGCCGCATCGGCTTGCAATTCGCCATCGATCTTCATTGTAGGATCTATTTTTTGAGCCAACTGTGTAGCTTCAATCACTTTATCTACTAACGGGCTTTTAGCACTTCCTTTTGTCGAAAAACTTAGAATTGCCACCTGTGGTTCTTCTCCAACCAAAGCACGTGCAGTTTGACCTGTAGCAACAGCTATTTCGGCCAACTGAGACGCTGTAGGATCGGGAGTAACGGCGCAATCCGCAAAAAGCAACAGCCCGTCTTTACCATATTGTTTCTGAGTAGTAAACATTAAAAAAGCACCTGATACCACACTGATTCCGGGTGCTGTTTTTATAATTTGCAATGCAGGGCGAAGCACATCTCCTGTTGTATTCTCGGCTCCGGCAATTTCGCCGTCGGCATCTCCGTTTTTGATCATAAGGCAACCAATATATAGCGGATTTTCAGCAAGTTTTGCTGCCTGTTCGATAGTCAAGCCTTTCGATTTTCTCAACTCAAAAAGAAGATTCGTATAAACCTCTTTCTTCTCATAATCTTTCGGATCAAGAATGGTTGCTTTATCTATATTTTTCAGATTAAGACCGGCTGCCAGTTCTTTTACTTCTTTCACATTCCCTATAAGGATAATGTCGGCAACACCATCACCAAGCAACTGATCTGCTGCTTTTATAGTCCTTTCTTCTGTTCCTTCCGGCAATACGATACGCTGTTTGTTCGCTTTTGCTCTTTCTACTATCTCTTTAATTAAATCCATAATATATAATGATTGTTTTTACCCAATACGAAGTCAGGACGAACCCTTTTTATAAAATCGAGCAAATATAATAAAATTTGCAATCTCTACTTTACACTTCAGGCAAGAAACATCTCGTCTAATGTGAAATAAGCTAAAAAATATTTACTTCCATTCCCACTCCAATTCGGCTATAAGTGGAATACCTTTAGTATTCCTATATCCTTCGAAAACTTCTGTCAGTTGTTCCCTGTTAACAATCTGATCTTTGGGAATAATGATATAAACATATTGATTCATCATCAGAAAAAAATATCGCTCTATTTCGATGATGGATTTTATATCATGCACATTAAAAAAATTATGACCTCTCTTACTGTCGACTTCTATAACATCATTCCCCAGCAAAAGTTTTATTTCGTAGAGAGATTCTCCTTTCATACTGTCTATTACCTTTCGCTTACTCATACGCTTATACATCCACGCCGACCAGCGTTGATAAAAGATAAAAAACAAAAGTGATGATGCGATAAAGACATAAGCCAGAATATCGTTCATCCCGTCAAACAACAGGATAGCACCAAACAAAAGAGATAACCCCGGTAACCGATAACGATCCCATTTCCGCTGCTTTTTATAACCGCTGTTGTGAGACAAATTATAAAGTTGCAACTCTAAATAGTCATTTGTAGACAATGTATAACTAAGCTCCATATTCGAGAGACAAAGTTAGTTAAAAACAAAGGCTCTCATAGCGTTAACCATGAGAGCTTTTATTTTATTTATCTTTTTTTTCTTTTTCTTCAGCTCTTTCTATAAAGTCTTTTAGTTTTTTCACCATATTCAAGCTTCCACAATAAAACGGCACTCGCTGGTGTAACTCCTGCGGCTGAATCTCCAATATCCGATTATGCCCATCTATAGCAGCACCGCCGGCTTGTTCTGTAATAAATGCCATCGGATTACATTCGTATAACAACCGTAGCTTGCCCTTAGGTGCTTTATGTGTAGACGGATAGAAATAGATACCGCCGGTAATCAGGTTGCGATGGCAATCCGAAACCAAGCTCCCTATATATCGGGCAGTATAAGGACGGTCTTCTTTTTCTTCCTGACAGTATTTTATATAATCTTTCACGCCTTGCGGAAAATGTACATAATTGCCTTCGTTTACAGAATATATATTCGCATTTTTAGGACATCTCATATTCGGATGCGACAGATAAAAACTTCCGATCGCAGGATTCAGCGTAAAACCATTCACCCCTCTACCTGTCGTATAAACGATCATAGTCGATGTACCATATATAATATACCCTGCTGCCACCTGATTAACTCCCGGTTGTAAGAAGTCCTCCATCGTAACAGGTGAACCTATCGGAGAAATGCGACGGTATATAGAGAAAATAGTTCCTACCGATACATTTACTTCAATATTGGACGATCCGTCAAGCGGATCCATCAACACTACATATTTATTGTTATGCCCCTCGTCAAGCCCTTCAATTGTAATAAAGTTATCATTTTCTTCCGAAGCAATACCACATACTATCTCCCTATTGATAAGTGTTTGTATAAAGACATCATTGGCATACACATCCAGTTTCTTCTGATCCTCACCTTGTACATTCGTAGTGCCTACTGCTCCCAAGATATCTACCAGACCGGCTTTGTTTACTTTGTAACTAACAACCCTGGCGGCGAGAAGGATTGAGTTTAAGAGGCGGGAAAGCTCTCCTCTCGAATATTTGAAATCTTCTTGTCTCTCGATGATAAATTCATCAAGTGTTTTTCTTGCAATATTTTTCATAGTGCTAATTATTATTGTGTTGTTTTTTATGGATATTTCAAAGGTAAGAATTAAATCAAAACAAAAGTTCCAAAAAATAATTACTTTTGCTGCGAAATTTTTAATCTACAGAGAATGAACTTATCTGGTGTATATACAATAATATTATTGGTCTTTTCGAATATATTCATGACTTTTGCTTGGTATGGGCATCTAAAAATGAAAGAATATTCGTGGTTCGAATCACTTCCTTTATTTGGTGTTATACTTTTCAGCTGGGGTATTGCCTTTTTTGAATATTGCTTTCAAGTACCTGCAAACAGAATCGGATTTCAGGGCAATGGAGGACCTTTTACTCTGATGCAGCTAAAAATCATCCAAGAAGTTATCACCCTCACCGTCTTTGTACTGTTCAGTACACTGGCATTCAAGACCGAAACTTTCAAATGGAACCATTTATTGGCTTTTGTCTTTCTTATTGCTGCTGTATATCTGATATTTAAGAAATAGAGACAATACACCTCCTTTGAGGAACGGTTTACAAATTAGTTATATTTAGTTAAACGCACTACACCTCCCATAGGGCGTAACACCGCTTTTGTTTAGAGAGATTCCAAACAAAATATGTTCTTAAACATAGCGTAAATACTGTTAAAATCTACCTTTTCGCAGGTTACGGGGTTGTTACAAATTGAAATATGTTTTATATTTGGCCTCTATATCTTATAAATTCTATTTATTTTTAAGTACACACATGGAAAAAACCCTCGTTATTCTAAAGCCTTCTTGTGTTCAAAGAGCACTGATAGGAGAGGTTATCTCTCGTTTCGAAAAGAAGGGTTTACGTCTAGCAGGGATGAAAATGGTACAGTTGACTGATGCGATCCTCAGTGAGCATTATTCACACTTAAAAGACAGGCCATTTTTCCAACGAGTAAAAGATTCCATGCAGGTATGTCCGGTTATACTTCAATGTTGGGAAGGGAAGAATGCAACTAAAGTTGTACGCTCCCTGATTGGAGTAACCAATGGCAGAGAAGCTACTCCGGGAACTATTAGAGGAGATTTTTCGGTTAGTTCTCAGGAGAATATTGTGCATGCATCAGATTCGTCCGAATCTGCAAAGATTGAACTAAAACGCTTTTTTAACGACAACGAGATTTTTGATTATAAACAATCCACGCTAGCTAACTTATATGCGGGTGACGAGATTTAATTTATATTTATGACAGGAATAAGCAGTAACATTTTAACAAAAGGCTTCAAGCGAATCAGATTATTGCCTCTAGTGGCAGTATTTTTCATCCCAATGACCGGTTTCGCCCAGAAGAAAATAACAGAAGAAGCCTCGCCCGACAGAGTAGAGCTAAAGTACAAGCAACGACACAGCAGACAGACCCCAAGTTCCAATCTATATGCAGATGGAATTAAAATAAAAAGAGACCTTTCTATACTTAAAGAAATTCAAGAAGAACGCATCCTTGGAGAGAATGAAATCCCAGCAGAAGATCTTTACGGAGGTATATGGAATAATCGTTATGTGAACGCATACCGTTCTATAGAGAATATTCCAGATACATTCAAAGTGAGCCTGGCCAATTTCACAATGCCGACCATGGGATATGTTACCTCTAATTTCGGACCTCGCCGTCGCCGTATGCATTACGGAATAGACCTTAAAGTACAGGTGGGTGATACGATTTACGCAGCTTTCGACGGAAAAGTACGTGTAAAACAATACGAAAGACGTGGATATGGTTACTACTTAGCCTTGCGCCATCCGAATGGATTGGAAACAGTTTACGGACACTTGTCCAGATTCTTAGTAGAAGAAGACCAAGTTGTAAAATCGGGAGACCCGATCGCTTTAGGAGGAAACACAGGACGTTCGACAGGTTCTCACTTGCATTTCGAAATCCGCTTTTTAGGCAATCCGATAAATCCTATATACATTGTTGATTTTGATAACAAGGTTTGTCACAAAGACACTTATACAGTAACACCAAACAGCTATAGAAAAAGCAGCAAAGGTGTAGATATAAGAAACCTTGCCTCATCATCTACTACAAGATCAAGCAACGATGTAAAAAATAAATATGCGACGGGTTCTGTGAAATATCACCGAATATCAAAAGGTGACACACTCGGCAAAATTGCAAGGATGCATGGTACAACAATCAGTAAACTTTGTAAGTTGAACAATATCACATCAAGGGCTACACTTAGAGCCGGAAAATCATTAAGAGTTTCATAAGCAAATAAATCAAACATATATAAAAAATGGCGGCAATGTAATTATTGTCGCCATTTTTATTTGATCTTTTTATATCAATATCTGTTATACTCTACCATTCGATTGGTGCAATACCTTTCGACTGCAAATATTTATTAGCCGTACTGAAATGACTATTACCAAAAAATCCATTATAAGCCGAAAGAGGTGAAGGATGTACAGACCTTAGCACCAAGTGCTTGTTAGGATCTATAAATGAAGCCTTCTTTTGAGCATATGCTCCCCAAAGGATAAAGACCAGATTCTCTCTTTTTTCGGCTAAGTGATGTATGGCTGCATCGGTAAATGCTTCCCATCCTTTTTTCTGATGCGAGCCTGCCATATGCGCCTGAACAGTCAGTGTAGCGTTGAGCAGCAATACACCCTGATTTGCCCAACGGGTCAAATTTCCCGATCGGGGTACAGGAATACCCAAGTCTCGGTTTATCTCCTTAAATATATTCACAAGCGAAGGCGGAGCAGGTATTCCATCGGGTACGGAAAAAGACAACCCATGAGCCTGACCATCGTTATGGTATGGATCTTGTCCCAAAATAACAACTTTTACTTTATCAAACGGAGTATGCTCAAAAGCATTAAAGATAAGCCTCGCCGGAGGAAAAATCTGTTTGGTTTTATATTCTACTCTTACAAAGTCGGTAAGCTTTACGAAATAATCTTTTTCAAACTCATCTTTCAACTGGTCTTTCCAACTTTGTTCTATTTTTACATCCATAGCTACTTAAAACGGTCTTTATAATTATAAATATTCAAGATTGGAGATGCATAAAGATACAACATTTTGAAGATACGAGATGTATTTATTTAACATTTGTACGTTCTTTATAAGAGCACTACCTTTGTACACCTTTAAAGTTCAATATGTTTTGCTCGCAGATTTATCTTATTATAGATGGTTTAGCAGGATTACGAGAACACCATTGAATGCTCAAAAGCTAGAAAAAGTGACATGATAAAAACAGATAAAAAAAGTGTCACTTTTGTCACCTTTTGCATTCTAAAAAAGGATACACAACACTGTACTACAGGCATATACATAGAAAATAATTAAATAAAAAAAAGTGACAAATATATCAGAGAAGTGACAATGAATAGAAGCATATTACAATTAGCGATACCCAACATTATTTCAAACATCACCGTTCCCTTGCTCGGATTGGTAGATATGTATATTGTGGGACATCTCGATTCGGAAGATTATATCGGAGCCATTGCTTTGGGTACAATGCTATTCAATTTTATTTATTGGAGCTTTTCATTTCTTCGCATGGGGACAAGCGGCTTCACAGCACAGGCCTATGGCGCAAAAGATTATAGAGAACAAGCCAATACTCTGTTGAGGTCTCTCTCGGTTGCGATGGGTGCTGGTATTGTAATCGTTCTGCTACAATACTTTATTGCTCTTGCCGGATTTTTTCTACTCAATGCTGACCCTACCGTTAAGGTTTTTGCTCACCAATATTTCTATATATACATCTGGGCTGCACCGGCTGTGTTGGGCATGTACACATTCAACGGTTGGTTTATAGGTATGCAGGATGCCAAAACACCGATGTTTATAGCTATCACGGTAAACATTGTAAATATAGTTTTAAGCTTTGCCTTTGTATACGGATTGGGAATGAAGATAGAAGGCGTAGCCCTAGCCTCCGCATGTGCACAGTACACAGGGTTCTTATCATTTATAATTGTCTGGAATATGAAATACGGTTGGTTGAAAAAACACATCGACTTTTCTGTTCTCAAAAACTTACACGCATACGTTCCCTTCTTTAAAGTGAATAGTGATATCTTCATTCGCACAATGGCACTGATTGCAGTAACAACATTTTTTATGTCTGCATCGTCCAAATCGGGAAAAGACATCCTTGCTGTTAATGCCTTGTTGATGCAAATGTTTATCCTCTTTTCGTATATGATGGATGGTTTTGCCTATGCAGCTGAAGCCTTAACGGGGAAGTATATCGGAGAAAACAATCGGTTTTTACTAAAACGGTTGGTGAAGCGTCTCTTCGTATGGGGTACTATTATAGCTTTACTGTTTACGCTGATTTATGCCACGGGCATGGATTATATATTGGCATTGATCACTGATAAAAAAAATATATTAGAGTTAAGCAAAAGCTATCAGTCTTGGGTTTTACTGATCCCTATTGCCGGATTCTCTGCTTTTCTGTGGGATGGGGTCTTTGTTGGGGCTACAGCATCACACCAAATGAGAAATTCTATGCTGATAGCGGTAGGTGCTTTTTTCCTTATATATTTTATGTTTTCCGAGGCTTCTGCGAACAATATCCTATGGTTGGCGTTTATAGTGTATCTGGGACTTAGGGGTATCATCCAAAGCTTTATGGCACCCTCTATTTTGAATGATTCCAGATAATTGATAATCAATTAATAAATATCTTAACTAGTTATGAGTAAAATTGCAATAGTTTATGGCTCGTCTACCGGAGCCACAGAAGCGGTAGCGGAAAAAATACAGGCAGCACTCGGCGATGCTACACTTTTTAATGCCGATGGTGTTAGTGTCGACGACTTGCAATCATATGATTTTTTTATTTTAGGTGCATCTACAACAGGTATTGGTGACTTACAGGATGACTGGGAAGCTTTTTTGCCGAAATTTGAGAAAATGGACTTTACAAATAAGAAAGTAGCCATCTTTGGATTAGGCGACAGCGCATCTTTCTCTACCAGCTTTGCCGGAGGTATGTATACGATGTACAAGGCTCTAAAAGGTAAAGTAGAAATCGTAGGCTTCGTTCCAACAGACGGATATACATTCGATGAGTCTGATGCTGTTGTAAACGGGCAATTCGTTGGTCTGGCTTTGGATGAAGATAATGAATACAATGAGACAGAAAAGCGTGTAGCAGACTGGCTAGAAGATTTAAAAAAGTATTTTTAATAAATATATCTTTATTTAGTGATGTATATAAAGAGCCGGTCAGTATCCCCAACCGGCTCTTTACTTTTCCTAAAGTATATTCTTTATTGCTGATAACTTATCAACAATATAAGTAGGCTGAAAATCTCCGACAGGCTTACCTCCTGGGTTATACCAAATCTGATCGATACCACTATTGTATGCGCCGCCTATATCTGTGAATAGATTATCCCCTATCATGATTGTAGTGTCTCTCTCCGCCCCTGCTTCTTTCAGAGCATAATCGAACAAATGCGGATGAGGCTTATTCACCCCTACAGCATCGGAAAGTATCACCTTGTCGAAATAGCCTGTTAGTCCGGCATTATCCATTTTGATATATTGCATCTCGGTAAAGCCATTGGATAGGATATGTATCTTGTATTTCAACTTCAGATAGTCGAGTAAATCGACAGCACCATCGATAAGGATCTTTTTTTGCATGATCCGCTCTATATAATCATCATTAATAGCAAGAGCCTTTTCTTCCGATATATCTTCTACCAAAGAAAGAGGGGCAATAAAACGTTCTCTTTGCAAAGTGGCTTTCGATATTTTACCTTGCCCATACATCTCCCAGAGCTGACTGACATTGGCATAATATATTGTATAAAAATCGTCGAAAGACGGGAAATAGTTTCCAAAGTTATAATCATCATATAACTCCACTAAAGTCTGCCGGGTATTCTCTATAGTATCTATAAGCGTATCATCCAAGTCGAGAAGAATATCTGTATATTTTGATTTCATAATTATCTTATATTAGTAGATGGCAAAGATACAAAATATCAATAAGGACAAACTCTGTCTTTTTTATATTACTTTAGAGCCTTTATTAAATAACAAGCGATGTATAGTAAACTGATCAGCCATATTCGCAATTATATTCATTTCGAGGACTCAGATATTGAAATATTATCTCAATATATAACTTTACTCGATCTAAAAAGCAAACAATTTGTATTGGAAGAAGGACAAGTCTGCAAAGCCTACTACTTCATTGAAACAGGCTGCATGCGCATGTTCTTCCACAACGACAAAGGAACGGAGCAAACGATTCAGTTTGCGTTGGAGAGTTGGTGGATGACGGATTATATGAGCCTTTCTAACCAAAAACCGTCCGACTATTATATACAAGCGATAGAAAATTCGAGAGTGCTGGCTATTGGTTTTCACGATTTTCAAAAAATGATTTTAGAGTTGCCCTCTTTAGAGCGATATTTCAGGTTAGTCACCGAAAGAGCACTTGCTGCTTCACAGTTTAGAATGAAGCTGCTCTATGAACTTTCGAAAGAAGAAATATATAAACACTTTAAGACATCTTTTCCCGAGTTTGTTCAACGTGTTCCTCAATATATGCTTGCTTCGTTCCTAGGACTTACCCCGGAATACCTGAGCGAGATTAGAAAAAAGAACCCTTAAGGTATTTCTTAAACCAGCTTAAGATTTACCCATCCGATGAATTGTAATTTTATGCCTGAATAAAAAAACAAAACAATGAATGAATCAAAGAAACTTACAGAGAAATTTCATAAAGTAATCGAAAATGAAGGGGTAGTATCAATCGTATCGTGGGGAAAGGAAGAACCGCATATAGCTAACACATGGAACTCATATCTGGAAATTACAGAAGATGAACGCATTCTCATCCCTGCCTATGGCTTACGTAAAACACAAAAAAATGTAGAAGGAAACAACAAAGTAAAACTTACATTGGGCAGTAGAAATGTTTTAGGCTATAAAGATTATCAGGGAACAGGCTTTTATATAGAAGGAACGGCGAAATATATTACTTCGGGAGAGGAATATGACTATATGAAAGCAAAATACTCATTTCTGAGCAGGGTATTGGAAGTTACAGTGACTTCTATAAAACAAACCCTGTAAGAAATACAAATCAAATATCATTTAATTAAGGGCTTTTGCTAACTTTGTAGCAATTTTGGAAAAACAGAATTCAATAATATGGCAAAAGAACTTAAAGAACTGACACCTCGAAGTCAAGATTACAGTCAGTGGTATCTCGATTTGGTATTAAAAGCAGATTTAGCAGAAAATTCTGCTGTACGCGGATGTATGGTGATAAAGCCATACGGCTATGCGATTTGGGAAAAAATGCAACGTCAATTAGACGATATGTTCAAAGAAACAGGACACATGAATGCTTATTTCCCGCTTTTCATCCCCAAGTCATTTTTGAGTAAAGAGGCTGACCATGTTGAAGGTTTTGCTAAAGAATGTGCTGTTGTAACTCACTACCGCCTAAAAAATGATCCCGACGGAAAAGGAGTAATAGTTGACCCTGATGCAAAATTGGAAGAAGAACTTATTGTTCGTCCAACTTCCGAAACGATTATCTGGAACACGTACCGTAATTGGATACAATCATATAGAGATCTACCGATCTTGGTAAATCAATGGGCAAATGTCGTACGTTGGGAGATGCGTACCCGTTTATTCCTGCGTACCGCAGAATTCTTGTGGCAAGAAGGGCATACAGCTCATGCCACAAAAGAAGAAGCGGTAGAGGAAGCGGAAAAAATGTTGAACGTGTATGCTCAGTTTGCCGAGGAGTATATGGCTGTGCCTGTAATTAAAGGTGTGAAATCAGCATCTGAACGATTTGCCGGTGCTGTAGATACATATACAATCGAAGCCATGATGCAGGATGGAAAAGCCCTTCAATCGGGAACATCTCACTTCCTTGGACAGAATTTTGCAAAAGCATTCGATGTGAAATTTGCGGATAAAGAAGGCAAGATGGATTACGTATGGGCTACTTCATGGGGAGTATCTACCCGCCTTATCGGAGCTCTGATAATGGCACACTCGGATGATAACGGACTTGTGCTTCCTCCAAAGCTAGCTCCATTCCAAGTTGTTATTGTTCCTATATATAAAGGTGAAGAACAATTAGCCTTAATCAACCAAAAGGTGGATGGCATTGTAAAATCATTGAAAGCTCTTGGCATCAGTGTTAAATATGACAATGCAGACAACAAAAAACCGGGATGGAAATTCTCCGAATATGAATTGAAAGGAGTTCCTGTACGTTTGGCTATGGGTGCTCGCGATATGGAAAATAACACAGTAGAAGTTGCTCGCCGCGACACGCTGACTAAAGAGACTGTATCATGTGATGGACTGGATATGTATATCAAGAATCTATTGGATGATATTCAGGCCAACATCTACAAGAAGGCGTTCGATTTCAGAGCTAAGCAAACGATCACTGTAGAGACATATGAAGAGTTTAAAGAGAAGATAGAGGAAGGTGTATTTATTCTTGCTCACTGGGATGGTACGGCCGAAACTGAGGAAAAAGTGAAAGCTGAAACCAAAGCAACAATACGTTGTATCCCTCTTGAAGGGGATAAAACTCCGGGCAAATGTATGGTTACAGGAAAACCATCTGCTCAACGAGTAATATTCGCCAGAGCTTATTAATTGAGGAAAATAATAACATATAATAGAAGAGGATTTGGGGTTTCCAAATCCTCTCTTTATTTTGAAGAGTATATCTTAAGCATTACTGGCATACAGCTCATGAATCTCATGTATATGCAAGTGCAAGTGAGGGAGATAATTTATAATCATCTCTTTTAGAGAGACTCTATCACCTAGCGCTGTAATCCATTCATTACCGAGCTTATCAGTGTCCACATGTTTGATAACATGCATTATGTGGAGGTTTGAATATTTCCATAATTGAACCAAGTCCTCCCAATTCTCTGTGTGATAATCCTGAATAGCGATCCATCTGTCATTATTTCCCAAGTTAGCATAATCAGGGAAAATCAATGGACTAGGCTGGTTTTGCAAATGAATAATACGATGTATATTATTAGATGCTGAATCTACTAAGTGTCCAAGTATCTGTTTTATATTTCTGTTCTGCTTATTTAGTTTCGTGGTTATCTGTTCTTCTGACAATGATAGTAGAAATTGCTCTTCGGTATTAATGACTTGCTTAACACCATCTATAACCTGATAAAAATTAATTTTTTCCATTTCTTTAATTCATTAAGGATAATAAATAATATTCTATATTATCTGTAAGCAGAAAACGATGTAAAGATAAGTTCTTTCACCTTACTGAAAAGTATTTTATTAATTATATCATAAAAATATGGCCATAAAAGAACAGACTATCACCCATTAACCTTAATTAACAGTAGCAATAAACGACTAATTTACAAACATATATACATAAAACACACTTCTATGCATAACATAGTACTAAAAATAGACTAACTTTTTTGTAACTATTCGATAGTAGACAACGTCATATATATAGAAAGCGCTTTTAAAAACAAAATTTCGATCTATTAACAAGGTAACAATTTAAAAGATACCGACATGAAAGCAATATTTTTAACAACAGTTTTGGCAACGCTATTTTCATTCTCTAATATATATGCAGGAAATTCAAAAGACAAAGTATATAGTAATATTGAAACCACTAAATACGGTTGCACAAAAGAATATACAACAGTAGACGGGACTTCATTAGAAGCTTTGAAGAAAGCTGTGTTTGTCTACGATACAAAAAACAATCTGAAGGAAAAAACATACTACAAATGGAGTTCTCAAGGATGGGTTGGAACTTATAAATATGTATATGAATACAATTCGGATGGAAGCAAAGTGGCCAACCTTATCTTCACCAAATGGGATAAAAATATGGCAACATGGTCTACCAAATCGCAGCATTTGATACACGTATATGATGATGCGAGCGGAAAACTATTAACAGTTAAGCAAGTTCAAGTAAACAATAATTCCAGTGGTCTTATTGCTAATAAATAAGCCACATACTTAGAATTACTACTTTTCGAGTTCTGTTCCTTGCGATAAAGAGCAGAACTTTTTTTATTGTAAAAATTGCTACCTTTAGCCCCCAATAAGTATAAAAAACGAAGATGATCAATACATCAGATATAGGGTTGGTACTTGAAGGAGGAGGCATGCGCGGAGTTTTCACCTGTGGAGTTTTGGATTATTTCATGAGTCGAAATATAGAATTCCCTTATGCAATTGGTGTATCTGCAGGAGCGTGTAATGGACTTTCTTTTATCTCTAAGCAACAAGGAAGAGCTAAATATAGCAATATAGACCTTCTGGCTAAGTATAAATATATAGGACTTAAACATTATATAAAAAAACGCAATATCATGGATTTCGATTTACTGTTCCATGAGTTTCCTGAAAATATTATACCCTACGATTATCAGACTTACTTCTCCTCTACATCACGGTTCGAAATGGTAACGTCCAATTGCCTTACAGGGCAAGCAGAGTACTTAGAAGAGAAATCGAATAAGGAAAGGGTTATAGATATTGCAAAAGCATCCAGCAGCTTACCTATTATGTGCCCTATAGCGTATGTAGATGATATCCCTATGCTTGATGGAGGCATCTGCGACTCAATTCCTGTAAACAGGGCAATAGATCAGGGTTATAAAAAAAACATAGTAATCCTTACACGCAACAAGGGATACAGAAAAGAAAGCAAGGATATAAAAATACCATCTTTCATTTACCGAAAATATCCGGCTATGCGTGAGGCTTTAAGCAACAGGAATAGTCTTTATAATTCTCAATTGGATTTAATAGACAAGCTTGAGGAGGAAGGATCTGTATTTGTCATCAGACCACAAAAACCGATCATTGTAGATCGTATAGAAAAAGATATAAACAAACTCACAGCACTCTACGAAGAGGGCTATGAGTGCGGTATGTCTATTGAGAAAATGAACCTTTAATCACTTCTTTAGTAGAAAATTGAAATCATCACCTGTTTTCAATTCTCTTGGTTCTTCTCCATATTTGAATATACGTGCTGTCTTTTTTCCGATAAGCTTCAAGTCATCGCCTTCAAGGTTCAGCATAGAGCCTTCTCGCAGTCCGACAACATATATGTCCTGGTTTTCTGTAATAAATTCCCTGATACGATCTTCACGAGTTTCACCTCCATGATTTTCGGGATGCGTATCTAGATAATGCGGATTTATTTGAAAAGGAACAAGGTTCGCCACATCAAACCCTTTAGGATCGATAATTGGCATATCGTTTGTTGTTCGCAATGTAGGACAAGCCACATTTGAACCCGCACTCCATCCTATATATGGAACTCCTTGTTTTACTCTTTTACTAATAAGCTCTATGATCTTATTATCACGCATCATGCGAACAAGCTTCCATGTATTACCGCCTCCTACTACAATAGCCTCTGCTTCTTCAACTGCCTTTACAGGATCGTCGTAGTGATGAATGCTAACAACACTATGCCCTATTTCTTTGAAACGATCGTTGACTTTCTTCTCATATTCATCGTAGGAAAAAGTAACCGCAGCATAAGGAATAAATAATGCTTTTACAGGTTTTTCACCTAAAAACTCTTTAATGTTATACTTCGGATAGTCTAAATACGCCTCTCCCGGATTTGTTGAATTGCTGATAAGTAATAATCTCATAATGCACTTTTTTGTATTTATACAAATATATTAGTTTTTATGATAACTGACAATGGAGGTTTTCTTCATCTGTTGTATCGTAGAGCTATCAATATTCAAAAGGATAAGAGCTAAAAAACATTAGAATATCTATTCTTTACTTTCCCTTTTTCCAGTTTTCATAGTCTTTGATGAAACCCCTACACATCCAATTAGCCAAAGCCTGCCTGTTATCTGATTGTAAAAAGCGACGCTGATCGAAACTATTCTGAATATTGCCAAGCTCAGCATAAATACCCACAGGCAGAGTTTTATCAAGAACGTATAAGGTTCGTGTACTTACTGTTCCCGTAAAGCCTCTATCCGGCTGATGCTTGTCATAATGATCACTGAAAGTCTCACGCATTGTATTCGCGAGTTTTTTACCCGCAGTACTATTCTTTGAGTAATAGAAAAACACATCTAGTTGTTGTTTCTGACTTCTGCTATCCAAATGAATAAAAACAGATCTTTTATATTTTGCTTTCGAACGCTTACTCAAGCTGTTTATTTTATCTGTTCGTTGTTTCAACCGGGCAATCTGGTTCAAAGGGATAGTAGCCCCCATACATGTTTCACGCTTACTGTTCGATAAATAACGGTCATCCCTTATACCATCCTCTGCATCTTGAATAATCATATATACTGTAGCTCCTTCTTCCATCAAGTTGCGTGCAAGCCTGAGTGTTATATCATAAGCATACTCATCTTCGCAAAGCTCATACCCGTCTACCTCTGCCATCGCTCCGGGGTCGGGCCCTCCGTGCCCACTAGATAAAAAGAAACAAGCACCTTTTAGCTTATCTGATTTAATCGTATATTCCGCATATTTTTCTCCAAAAAGCTTATTCTCCGTTTTTTTACCCGTTTGACCAGAATCCAAAACTTCGTTCTCTGTTTTTTTCGTATTATCCTTATCCGTGTCAGGTAATAGATACGAAACATCCTTCAATAGAGAATTTTGTTTACCGAACTTTCCTTTATTTAACTCCAGAAACTTATTAAGATTATCTGTCCCTGTGCGTTTGTTTCTTTTCAGAAAAGCGTGTATACCTTCACCATTACGAGGTGTATCTTTTTCACTTTGA
>POVV01000385.1_pt1 | contig 30171 bp, 21 predicted proteins | sample 1560271 | NCBI WGS metagenome assembly POVV01 (sample SAMN08337232, study PRJNA429181) | Bioreactor metagenome, whole genome shotgun sequencing project. | biome: cows' rumen and soil; feature: anaerobic; isolation source: anaerobic chemostat enrichment culture, galacturonate as sole carbon... | reverse complement strand
AAAAAGAAAATGGAGGTATTACACCAAACCTTGAGCATGCTATAAAGCAAAGCCCTTATGGAAAATATAAGGATGAATCGGGATATTATGTTACTGAGCCTATGGAATATTCTCTTATAACGAATCCGATGATTAATGTTAATGCTGATCAGGACAGAACCAATCGTAACTTCTTCCTCAATACATACGCTAATATTTTATTGCCGGTTAAAGGGCTGTCATTCCGTACTAATTATGGATATAACTATCGAAGCAGCTTTACCGGAACATACTATGGACGTAATACATACGAAGGTAGAGAGCAAGGTACTCAAGTAGGAGGAAAAGCAAGTATCAGCAATGGACATTATTCAGACTATACTTGGGAAAACATACTCCGATATGAGCGCGAAATTGCAGATCATAGATTTGATGTAACCGGCTTATTCAGTGCTCAAGAAACTAAAAGTGTTTCATCATCACAAAGTGGAGAAGGTTTTGTAACTGACGATACTAGCTACTATATTATGGATTTGGCTGAACGCAAAAAAGAGGTGTCTTCAGGTTTAACAGAAACAGCAATGTTGTCTTATATGTTCCGTCTTAATTATGGATATAAAGGCAGATATATGGCTACTTTGACCGGACGTACTGATGGTGCTTCTGTTTTTGGTAACAATAACAAGTATGCATTTTTCCCTTCTGCAGCTCTTGCTTGGCATATAGGAGAGGAAGGCTTTGTAAAAAACAATGCTACTTGGATCGATATGCTAAAACTGAGACTTTCATATGGTGCAAACGGTAATCAGGCTATTAGTCCTTACCAAACACTGGATCGCCTTTATTCGAAAGTAAAATATATATGGGGAGATGATGGTACTGCGGTGAATACAGCCTATTTGGCGAATGATGGTATAGGTAATCCCAATCTTAAGTGGGAAACTACATATACAGCCAATATTGGGATCGATTTCCAATTGTTTAAAAACCGTTTGGGAGGAACTATCGACTTTTATGTTGCCAATACGCATGACTTGCTGATGACTCGTACTGTGCCTATTATGAATGGGTATAGCAAAATATGGGACAATATTGGTCAGACTCGCAACAAGGGTATTGAAATAACATTGAATTCACAAAATATCCGCACCAAAGATTTAACATGGTCTACCGAAGTAAACTTCTCTTTGAATCGTGATAAAATTATAGAATTGCGAGGAGACAAAGTTGATGATATAAATAATAACTGGTTTATAGGTAAGCCTCTGCAGGTTTATTACGACTATAACATGGTTGGTATTTGGCAACAAGGAGATGAATTCTTCTATACTGATGCCAACGGCAATCAGAAAGAAAAACAGACAGGTGCTACGCCGGGAGCGGCTAAATTGGAAGATGTGGACGGAAACGGATACATTGATAGCAAAGACAAAAAGATCATCGGATCTAAAGTGCCTGATTTTAGGATGTCTATGAGTAATAGAATCTCATATAAAGATTTCTATTTTTCATTCCTGTTGAACGGTGTATTCGGTGTTTGGCGCGATGATAATCTAGCCAATATCGGATCGTGGGCATATGGCAAAACAAACTATGTGCATGGAGCAGACTATTGGACTCCGGAGAATCCGGATGCTAAAATTGTATCTCCTGGATATACGCAAACATTCACACACGGTTATTATAAAAAAGTTACATACGTACAACTGAAGAATATAACCTTGGGATACCGTATGAAACAAAAGATTGCTAGCAAAGTTGGCCTAAGTGCAATAGATGTGAATCTGAGTGTCAATAATGCACATACATTCTCAAATATAAGACAGGTTCTCAACTACGACAATAGCTGGATGGCATCTTACCCGACAGCTCGTTCTTTTATGCTAGGATTAAACTTAAACTTCTAAATTATAGTACCATATGAAAATAAAGAATCACATAAAAATAGGATTAGCGTGTTTGTTGATGATCACTGCAACTGGATGTGACGGTTTTCTTGACGAGGATCTGAAAAGCGCATTGTCTCCAAATAATACTTTCACTAGCACATATGGCTTTGAAATCGGTTCTGCCGGGCTTTATGCTCTTACTCGTGCCGAATACAATACCTATGGCGAAGGGGGTGCTTTTATGCATAATGGTGCCTGTCCGTACGAGGCGTTGCAAGTTTCTACTGATATAGTAGAGGCTATAAACAGCGACGGATCTTTGATACCATTTGCCAATCTGACGGTAACACCGGATAATAGGTTTGTATTATCATATTGGAATTGGGCATATAGTCTGATTGCTTCAGCTAACGAAGTGCTGATTTTCTCAGAAAAAAATACTAACTGGGATTTGCCTACCGATAAAATCAGATTTCAGGCCGAAGCACGTTTTTTCCGTGCTTATGCTTACCGTACATTGGTCTACCTTTATGGAGATGTGCCGTATGTAGAAACAATATTGTACGATTTTCAACTAAACTTCACACGTACACCAAAGGCTGAAGTCTTGGGACATATAGTAGACGACTTGAAGTTTGCAGCAGAAAATCTGCCTGAAAATGCAGATAATGTAAAAGATGGAAAATTGACAAAGTGGGCTGCTCTTCATTTGTTGAGCGAAATGTACTTGATGGAGGGAGAAAATAAGCTGGCTGCAGAATCCGCATCGGCTGTTATTAATAGTGGATATTTCGAACTGATGAAAACTCGTTATGGTGTAAATAAAAGTAAAGCCGGCGATGTGTTCAGCGATTTGTTTATAGAAGACAATCAGAATAGAAAAAGCGGTAACAAAGAAAGTATTTGGGTTTTGCAATTTGAGTTCAATACTATCGGTGGAGGTACTAACTCTGACGACTGGACTCGTAGAGCATGGATTCCAAACTATTCGGCGATAACTGGATTTGTTTTGGCCGACACATTAGGTGGTCGTGGTCTGGGACAGATAATTCCTATGAAATGGTGGGTAGGAACAAAAGGTACTAATGCAACCGGCGATGTAGCAGGTATCTACGATGCTACGGATATTCGTAATTCGAACTACAATATCAAGCGCAATTGGTATTATAACAATCCAAATGAAGCTTCTCTGTATGGCAAAAAATCTAACATTACAGACCAAACATGGTTTAGTACCAAATCTTTATTCCCGGCACTAACTAAATTCTTTTACGGACGTAGCGAGAACTTAAGTCTGACAGGAAGCTACAGAGACCGTATGAAGTTCCGTCTGGCAGAAACTTATCTGTTGCTGGCCGAAGCCTATATCGGAATGGGTGATACTCAAAAAGCTGCTGATGCCATAAATGAGGTGCGTAAACGTGCCGGAGCAACAACCATCACAGCCAGTCAGGTAACAATGGATTTCTTGCTCGATGAGCGTATCCGCGAATTGGTTGGAGAAGATAGTCGTCGTTTTACATTGACACGTACCAATAAAATGGTAGATAGGGTGAAGATGTATAATACAGCTTTAAAAGATAAAATTCAGGAATATCATATGTTGTGGCCTATTCCACAATCTATAATTGATTCTAATCGTGATGCTGAATTCCCTCAAAATCCGGGATATAATTAAATAAAATCATTTGGTTTTCAATATTCGCTTTTAGAGTTTATTATTGAAAAACGCTTGGTAAAAAATGAGAATAATGATTTTTATCATAAAAAAAGAACATTCATGAAAAGAGTAAAATTTTTATATAAAACATTGCCGTTATTGTTCACCGTATTTTGCCTGAACGCCTGCGACGACAATGAAATTCAGGATATTCCTAAGGTTCAGGAAAAGCTGGAGCTTACAGCATCATCTATCGATATCACTTTGGATGAAAATAATCTTACAGACGATATTATAACTTTCGATTGGACAGAGGCCAGACCTGTATCCGGTGATGATTATGTAGTTTCTTATACTACAAAGCTAGATTTGGTTGGCAACAACTTTGGCACCTCTACAGCTATTCTTACCTATGAGGATGATGGTGTGTTCAGCAAAAGTTTTACATCAGAACAGCTAAATAACTGGGCAAAAGAAAAATGGAAAACAAGGGTAAACCAACCTTTTACACTCGAATTCCGTGTTGTTGCCCAATGGGAAGGTGGCCCTGAATTTGAAGCTCCTGAAGTACGAACTATCAGAGTAAATGTGCAGCCGATTAAGGTAGAAGTGTTTGCAGCCGACAAGATGTTTGTAGCTGGTAGCGCAACACAAAGTGGAGACCCTATTAGGATGACTAAGACGCTGGAGAACGAAAGTCAGTATGCATGGCTTGGTAATCTGGTTGCTGGTGATTTACAAATTCCTGTGGAATTGGAGGGATATACTTATTACATTGTTCCAAAAACGGGAGACGGCACAGTCCAAGACGGTGTAGGCGAAACAGTGAAAATGCAAGAAGCTTCGGTTTCTTGGCATATAGAAACTCCGGGCGAATATCGAGTTGTTGTAAATATGCAGAAGTCAATAATAACTATCTATTCACCAGAGAAAGCACTTAAGCCGAAGATAGTAGAGTGGGGTACTTTAAGTGCAACTGTTACAGAATTGTGGTTGCACGGTAATAAAAACAATTGGGGTACAGCGGTTAAAGGCAATTTCTCTACAAGTTTAGCAGACCCACAAGTTCTCGTTTACAATGGAGACCCTTTAACAAGTTGGGATAGAGTTAAATTTGTAGTTACTAATGAAAAACCAAATGATGCTTTTGCATTCAGTAGTGAGCTAAAATCTGATGGATCAAAACAAGATGTAACGCTAACAACCGGAATTATCGCAAATATATCAGGAGGATCCTCGACTCCTCAACGAGATTCATATTTGAAACTACCGACGGGCACAAATTTTATTGTGATAGACTTGAGGAATATGACAATACTCACCAATATAAAATAATTGAATTTAGCCCATGAAATCTTGCCGTATCGTTTTATCGATACTTCTCTATTACGATACGGCAAGATTTTGAATAAGGACATTGTAATAATCAACAATTAACTTTCTTTTAATATTATATATATGAAAAATATAAGTAACAGAATAATGATTTCCTGTGTGTTAGCTGTATTGATGAGCTTCACTCTGTATGCTTGCGGAAACGGAGATGATACAGATCAAGACAAGGGCGTAAATTATCCGGGTACTACTTTGGTAAAGCCAAATTACAGTCGATCTAAGGTTCTTCGCAATCCTATGAACGGGTGGGTTATGTATGCTTCTGCTTCGGCAGAAGAGTCTTATTGGGATACTGAATATTATGTTCCCGATCTTGGGAAAAAGGTAAAAGCGATAGACTATGCTTCGGCTTGCTACATTCGTACAAGTTGGGCTACAATGAACCCTAGCGATGGTGTTTATGCTTGGAGAGATCCCAGCACCAAAGTTGGTAAAATGATAGAAGGTGCAAGAAAAAGAGGACTACCCATAGCTTTCCGCTTTGTGGTTGACGGACGCGATCAGGGAATGAATACTCCTAAATTTGTATTCGATGCCGGAGCTAAATCTTACCTTGAAAATGCTAACTATCCTACTCGTATAACTCCATATCCTCAAGACCCTGTTTTTCAACAATACTATACCAAATTTATAGAAGAATTAGCTAAAGATTTCAACGATCCCGATCGCACTGCCTTCATCGATGCTTATGGTTTAGGTAAATGGGGTGAAGCGCACAATGTCATTTATGAAGATCCTAGTACTTCTACCGGAGCAAATACAGAAAGGCTTAAAGAAGAAGTCTTTGAATGGATTACCGATTTGTATACTAAGAATTTCACCGAAGTGCCTCTGGTTATCAATTATCACCGTGTAGTAGGACATCCTGCAAGCGACGGAGCTGTTAATGTTAATACTGAGAAACTTCTGACAATGGCTATCAACAAAGGATACAGTCTCAGACAAGATGCTTTTGGTATGACCGATTACTATCTAAGCTGGGAAAGAAGCTTTGCTAAAACATGGAACTATCAACGTCCAATTGTTATGGAAGGTGGTTGGATAACAGGAGGAACTCACCGTTATTGGACCGATTCGAGCGGTAAATATCGTGAAGGGCATCCCGAAGATGTACGTCAGGGAGAATTCGATACTTCTGCCGAAGCGCATGTAAACATGATGGACTTCAGAGTTGGCAACGAAACTGAATCTTGGTTTACTCTCTGCTTTTCTCTTGTACAACGTTTCAATTCCGAAGGTGGATATCGTCTCTATCCCGATCGAGTATATCTACCGGAGAGTGTAAATAAAGGATCTGAGATAACAATCGCTCACCGTTGGAGAAATATGGGTTGGGGATACTTCCCTAACAATATTCCTCAGTGGAACTACAGATATAAGGTTGCCTTTGCTCTTTTAGATGCTGAAGATAATGTGAAAGAAGTATTGGTTGATACAAGCGCTGAACCTTCTACCTGGCTGAAAGATAAAGCTGCATTATACGAATTAAAAACTTCTGTCGATCTGCCTGTCGGAAACTACAAATGGGCTGTGGCTATAGTAGACACAAAAAGAGATAATAAGCCGGCTATAAAGCTTGCTGTAAACGATGAAATAACCGCTGACGGATGGGCTAGATTGCTTGACGTACAGGTTAAATAATTAATAGAATCTTATAATTACAAAAAACTGATAATGTTGAAAAAGTATATGAAAAGAGCAGTTCTGTTTTCTCTATTACTGCTAGTATACTCAACTTCATTTGCCGCGGAACTCTTGGTTGAAGCCGAGAGTTTCGACGACAAAGGAGGCTGGGTTTTAGATCAGCAATTTATGGACCAGATGGGCTCTCCATATTTAATGGCTCATGGTATGGGACAGCCGGTTGCCGATGCCACGAAGAGTATTACTTTTCCCGAGGCCGGTACTTACTATGTTTATGTGCGGACATTCAATTGGACTTCTCCATGGACCGATGCCGATGGTCCGGGAAAGTTTACTTTAAAAGTTGGTGGTAAAAAACTGTCTGTTGTATTAGGCTCTAAAGGATCGGAATGGTACTGGCAAAGTGCTGGAAAAGTAACTATCAAGAATCCGAATACAACTATCTCACTTGTCGATTTAACAGGGTTTAATGGACGGTGCGACGCTATCTATTTTACAACCGAAAGCGGACAAATACCTCCTTCGGAAATAAAAAAATTGGCAAAATTCAGAAAACAAAAATTAAATATACCGGAAGTCCCAACACAAATAGAATCCTATGATTTTGTAGTTGTTGGAGGAGGAATAGCCGGAATGTGTGCCGCTGCCGGAGCTTCACGTTTAGGCTGTAAAGTAGCACTGATAAATGACCGTGCGATACTTGGCGGAAACAACAGTTCTGAGGTTAGAGTACATCTGGGAGGTTCTATCGAGCTAGAACCCAATAAAGGTTTAGGACGTATGATCCGTGAATTTGGACACTCGAAAGAGGGGAATGCCAAACCTGCTGAAAACTATGAGGACGAAAAGAAAAGCGAATTTATAGCTAATGAAAAGAATGTGACTTTGTTCTCAAATTACCGTGCTATTTCTGTAAAGACAGCCGGAGATAAAATAGAATCAATCATAATCAAAAATATAGAAACAGGAAAAGAGATTTGTCTTACTGCACCTATCTTTTCCGACTGTACGGGCGACGGCACAATTGGCTATCTGGCCGGAGCTGACTACACAAGCGGTCGCGAAAGCCGTGCCGAATATGGCGAAGACATGGCACCTGAGGTAGCAGATAATATGACTATGGGCTCATCGGTACAATGGTACTCGGTGGATGCGAAGAAAAAAGCTAATTTCCCTCTGTTCAAATATGGTGTCGACTTTAACAGTGCGAATAGTGAAAAAGTCACTATGGGCGAGTGGAAATGGGAAACAGGAATGAACCTCGATCAGGTAAATGAGTTTGAACGTATCCGCGACTATGGTTTGCTTGTGGTATATTCTAACTGGAGTTTCTTGAAAAATGAGCTAAAAGATAATGCGAAATATAATAATCGCGAACTCGGCTGGGTTGCTTACATCGCAGGCAAACGAGAATCGCGCAGGCTGTTAGGTGATTACGTGTTGAAACAAGATGATATCGACAAGAATGTATTTCATGAAGATGCTTCTTTTACTACAATCTGGAGTATCGACCTGCATTTCCCTGACTCTGTAAACTCAGCTCGTTTCCCTGGACAAGAGTTTAAGGCGGCTACTAAACACGTTCAGATATATCCTTATGGTGTGCCTTATCGCTGTTTGTATTCACGCAATATAGATAACCTCTTCATGGCAGGGCGCGACATCAGTGTTACTCATGTTGCATTGGGTACTGTCAGGGTTATGCGTACAACTGGCATGATGGGGGAGGTAGTTGGTATGGCTGCATCACTATGCAAAAAGTATAATGCATCACCTCGCAAAGTATATCAATCGCATTTGGCAGAGCTGAAAGTGTTGATGAAAGAAGGTATTGGTAAAAAAGATGTTCCGGACAATCAGCGGTTCAACGAGTCGAGACCTCTGAAGGCTCCTCGTGGATTGCAGAAGAAAGGAAATTGATAGAGAATGTTGAACTTTCCGTCATTGCGAGTCCAAGAGGCGAAGCAATGACGAGAGAGAAGAAAATAATCAGTACAATAATATTTTTTAGATATGCGACATATATTTCTATTTATTATAGCGTTAATTGGCTTATCGTCAGCCCATTCTCAAAGTGGCTATTACAGCCAACTTAACAGGGATACGCTGACTATAGGAAATAGCCTGATAGAAAGGACATTTTTTTGGAACAAAGGAAATCTAATCACTTATAGCCTGACTAATAAAGTTTCAGGGCAATTGTGGATAAACAAAGCAAAGTCTCCCGATTTTCAGGTATCGAAAGATTTGACGAATATGTCTAACTCATCTTATGTTTCCAACGAAATAAAGGAGACAGCTATACATCCCGCCTATCTCGAAACTGTAGTTTCTTTTACCATAGGCACGTTAAACATAAAGAGAGTATTTCGCATATATAAAGATAGTCCTGCCATTGCATGCGATACTTATCTAAAAGGAAAAACCGATGTCGTTTTGGATGGTAAAGCCACTAACTCGGCGGATCTGAAGAATATTGAGTTCACCGATGACATGAAGTCTAAACAGGTAACTGCTGTTTTAGACCAAATCAAATTGGACGGATTTCATTGGCAAACAAAGACTGTCGAGTTTTTTGACGTAACGGATTGGAACAACAATCTGGTATTCGAAAGCAAGTTTATCCCTTATCGTAAAAATTCTTATAAAGGCAATCTGCTTTTTGCACATAATATGGAGAATGACAACGGCTTCTTTTTCCTGAAAGAAGCACCATCTTCAAACGTACAGTTGGCATATAACGGATACGACTTTACAACAGACTTCGATCATTTTGTTGTAACAGGTATGGGTATGAGCGAAAAGGATATAAAAGAAGATGAATGGCGCAAGGCTTACGGTTGTGTTATTGGAGTTTATAGTGGATCGGAACTGGATCAGTTAGAGGCTTTGCGCAGTTATCAGAAAAATATTCGCAAGCTTCTTCCGGGTAGAGACGAGATGGTGATGATGAATACTTGGGGCGATCGTAGTCAGGATTCGAAAGTGAATGAAAAATTCAGTTTACTGGAAGTCGAAAGAGCTGCTCAATTGGGTATTACCCATTTTCAGATAGATGATGGATGGCAAGTCGGCAAGAGTCCAAACTCGGCTGTTGCAAAAGGTTCTTTCAAAAATATATGGGATAATCCTGATTACTGGAAACCCGATCCACAGAAATATCCGAACGGATTGCACGCTATCGTAAAAAGAGGAAAAGAACTAGGTGTTGAAATATGCCTTTGGTTCAATCCGAGTGTACAGCACGATTATGCTGATTGGGAGAAAGATGCACAGGCAATGATTGATCTTTACAACGAATATGGAATCCGAACATTCAAAATAGACGGGCTGGCTATTCCAACGAAGGAATCCGAAATAAATCTGAGGAAATTATTCGACAGAGTTCTTGAGAAAACGAATAATGCGGTGGTCTTCAATCTCGATGCCACAGCCGGACGCCGTGGGGGCTATCATATGCTAAACGAATATGGCAATATCTTTTTGGAGAATCGCTATACCGATTGGCAAAACTATTACCCATATTGGACATTGCGCAATCTGTGGCAACTGTCTAAATACGTTCCGGCAGAGAAATTACAGATTGAATTTCTGAATAAATGGCGTAACACAGAAAAATACGGAAAAGATATATTTGCTCCGGCAAATCACTCTTTCGAGTACCTCTTTGCAACTACTATGGCGGGGCAACCACTTGCTTGGTTCGAAGGAACAGGCTTACCCAAAGAGGCATTAACGATAAATAAACTAATAAACGCATACAAAAAAGTGCAACACGATTTCCATACCGGAACCATCTTACCGGTAGGGGATGAGCCGTCGGGTAAATCGTGGACAGGCTTTCAATCGGTAAAAGGGAAGACGGGTTACTTTATTTTTTATAGAGAGAATACTCCGAATAAGATAAGTGCAATAAAAACATGGTTGCCAGAAAATGTAAAAGTTAAGTGTACTCCTGTACTTGGCAATGGTAAAGCAATGACAAAAATCACAGGCTATAACGGAACTCTGGAAGTAGAACTGGCGAACATCAACGACTTTGTGATGTATAAATACGAAATAATAAAATAAATATAATGATTGGCAAAAAAATATTTTTCGTTCTGATTACTCTATTCGCAATATCTGTAACTGCTTCGGCTCAGAAAACTTACAGGTTGCAATCTCCTGACGGAAAGTTGGCTACAGATATTGTTGTTGGTAAAACGATAACATATTCTGTATCTCACCAAGGCGATGTAATGCTCAACCCTTCACCTATTTCGGTTACATTGGAGGATGGTAAAAGTTTTGGTGTCAATTCTTCACTGAAGAATGTGAAAACCAATACGATAAATCAACAAATAGAATCTCCATTTTATAAGAGAAACAGAATAACAGACCATTACAACGAACTGACTGTAACCTTCAAGGAAAATTTCAGTCTGATATTCAGAGTCTACGATGAGGCAGTTGCCTACCGTTTTGTGTCTACAGGAAAGACTGATTTTATCGTTAGGAATGAGCAGGCAGATTTCAATTTTGCCAAAGATTATAATGCTTATATTCCTTATGTAAAGAGCAACTCAAAAGATATAGAAGGACAGTATTTCAACTCCTTCGAGAATACTTATACATATACGTTGTTGAGCGGGGTAAATAAAGAAAGGTTATCATTTACACCGTTGGTTGTCGATATGGAAGGGGGCAAAAAAGTTTGCATAGCTGAATCTGATTTAGAGAGTTATCCGGGTATGTTTCTGATTAACACGGATGGAACCACATCGCTTAAATCAAACTTTGCCCCTTATCCTGTATTTACCGAGCAAGGCGGGCACAATATGTTGCAACAGGTGGTAACATCTCGCGAGCCACATATAGCCAAATGCAAAGCCGGACAGAAATTACCTTGGCGTATCGTTATCGTGTCTACGAATGATAAAGATCTTGCCGATAGCGACATTGTTTACAAGCTTGCTGCTCCTTCGCGAGTGCAAGACATATCATGGATAAAACCGGGTAAAGTAGCTTGGGAATGGTGGAATCATTGGGGACTGTCAGGTGTAGATTTCGAAGCCGGAGTAAACAATGAAACCTACATGGCATACATAGACTTTGCATCGAAAAACGGAATAGAATATGTTATCCTTGACGAAGGTTGGGCTGTAAATCTCCAAGCCGATCTCTTCCAGGTAGTACCCGAAATAGACCTTGAGAAACTAATTGCTTATGGAAAATCGAAGAATGTAGGAATCATTCTTTGGGCAGGATATTACGCTTTCGATCGTGACATGGAAAAGGTTTGCAAGCATTATTCCGAAATGGGAGTAAAAGGCTTCAAGATAGACTTTATGGATAGGGACGATCAGCCGATGGTCGATTTCCATTACCGTGCAGCCGAAACGGCAGCCAGATATAAAATGTTGATTGATTTTCACGGAACATACAAACCCACAGGGCTTAACCGTACTTATCCGAATGTGATAAATTACGAAGCGGTGAATGGATTGGAGCAAATGAAGTGGACAGGAACGGAAATGGATATGGTGACTTACGATGTTACTTTTCCTTTCATCCGTATGGTTGCAGGGCCGGTCGATTACACGCAAGGAGCAATGCGTAATGGAACTAAAAGAACACACAGAGGAATAAACGACGAGCCGATGAGTCAAGGTACTCGTTGTCGTCAATTGGCAGAGTATGTAATTTTCGAATCTCCACTGAATATGCTGTGCGATAGTCCTTCCAATTACAATAAAGAGCAAGAGTGTACAGATTTTATTGCCCAGATACCTACGGTATGGGATAATACAATTGCCTTGAATGGAGAGATCGGAAAATATATATCTATTGCCCGTCAAAAAGATAATGTATGGTATGTAGGTTCGCTGACCAACTGGGATGCCCGTACGCTCGACCTCGATTTGTCTTTCTTGGGAGCAGGTAACTTTTCTGCCGAAATATATAAAGACGGAGCTAATGCTAATCGGATAGCCTCAGATTATAAGAAAGAAATAATTTCTATTCCTGCCGATAAAAAGCTAAAAATATCTATGGCGCAAGGCGGTGGATTTGCAATGAAAATTTATAAAAAATAAAGACATATTATCTATGAAACTAAGAACCACGATTATCACATCATTCATTCTCTCATGCCTGTTCTTTTCAGATATTGGAGCTCAACAATCCATGATCAATGTTTATGGACGCGATTATCAGTCTTTGAACGGAAAATGGGATGCCATAGTAGACTTGTATGATCAAGGACGTAAGAACAAGATTTTTCTGAATAAAAAGCCTGAGGGTAAAACTGATTTTTATGAATATTCATTCGATGGCGGTCTTCGATTGAATGTTCCGTCAGATTGGAACAGCCAATTGCCCGAACTCAAATACTATGAAGGAACAGTATGGTATGCACGCCGGTTCGATGTACAGAAAGAAGCCGATAAACGTTTGTTCCTTTATTTCGGTGCAGTGAGTTACCGTTGCCGTATCTATCTTAATGGAAAAGAAATAGGTCAACATGAAGGAGGCTTCACTCCCTTTCAGATAGAGGTTACCGACTTGGTAAAAGATACGGATAACTTTCTGGCCGTGGAGGTAAACAATACCCGCACGGTAGATGCTATTCCTGCTATGGCTTTCGATTGGTGGAACTATGGTGGTATCACCCGCGATGTATTTCTGGTGAAAACACCGAAGACATTTATACAAGACTACTTTATTCAGCTCGATAAATATAAAGCAGATAAAATAGATGCCCGCATTCAATTGTCGGAAAAAGCTGCGAATACTTCTATCGAAATAGAAATACCTGAACTGAAGGTAAAACAAACACTGAAAACCGATAATGAAGGTGTTGCAAGTGTTTCATTCAATGTAAAAAAGCTAGAGCGTTGGTCGCCCGAATCACCTAAACTGTATAAAGTTATTGTTTCTTCTAACAATGATAGGGTAGAGGAGATGATCGGTTTCCGCAATATTTGGGTAAAAGGAGAAGATGTTTATCTGAACGATAAGCCAATCTTTTTGAAATCGATCAGCTTCCACGAAGAAATACCGCAACGCAAAGGACGTGCCTTTTCGGAAGCCGATGCTGTAATGTTACTTTCCGAAGCAAAAGCATTGGGATGTAATATGATTCGTCTGGCTCATTATCCTCAGAATGAATATACGGTACGCTTAGCCGAGAAGATGGGTTTTCTGCTTTGGGAGGAAATACCTATTTGGCAGGGTATAGACTTTAAGAATGAAGATACTAAACTCAAGGCCGGTAATATGATAAAGGAAATGGTGATGCGAGACAAAAACCGTTGTGCCCTTGCTTTTTGGGGAGTAGCCAACGAGACGCAGCCATCCGAGCCGAGAAATGAATTCTTGAAATATCTTATCCAATGTTGCAAGGATATAGATAACACACGATTGATAACAGCAGCTTTTGATCTTGTTCGTTTCAACCGAGACAGACAAGTGTTTGTTATGGATGATCCTTTTATCAAAGAGCTGGATGTGGTTGCAGTAAACAAATATATGGGTTGGTATCATCAATGGCCTGTAACACCTGACAAAGCAACTTGGGATGTAGCCAAAGGCCAGCCGCTTATTGTCTCCGAATTTGGAGGGGAAGCCTTATATGGAAAAACTGGCGATGCTGATATTGTAAGTTCATGGAGCGAAGATTATCAGGCTACTCTTTATCGCGATAATCTGGAAATGTTCAAACACATACCCAATCTTAGGGGAACCAGCCCTTGGGTATTATTCGACTTCCGTTCACCTTTCCGTTTCCACCCTACCAATCAGGAAGACTGGAACAGAAAAGGACTTGTATCCGATCAGGGCTATCGGAAAAAAGCATGGTATATAATGAAAGAGTATTACGATAATATCAAATAATCCAAGCCTCAAAAATTAATAAAGACAATGAAAAAGATAATTATATATGCATTAGTCTCAATTGTGCTTTCTGCTTGTAATAATAAGCCAAAACAAGATTCTTCAGCTCTTCTGTCGGTGGTAGACAGTGCTTTGGTTTTTGCCGAAAAACAATCTTTGTTGATGGCTCAAAAATATGAAGCTCAGGAAGGACGCTTGCCTCGTACATATGAGAACGGGAAAGATGTTTCTTCCGACTCACGTTGGTGGTGTAGCGGTTTCTATCCCGGAGTACTATGGTATTTGTATGAGAATGATAAGAATCCCGAAGTGTTGAAATATGCTCAACTTTATACAGATAGAGTAGAAAGAGAGAAGTATACGACAGACAACCACGATGTAGGTTTCATGCTCTATTGTAGTTTCGGTAACGGCCTGCGTTTGACAGGTGATGAACGGTATAAAGAAGTATTGCTGACCGGAGCGAAATCATTGGCTACACGTTACAAACCAAATGTTGGGTTAATTCGTTCTTGGGATCATAATAAAGCAAACTGGCAATATCCGGTTATTATAGACAATATCATGAATCTTGAATTGCTATTGTGGGCAGCTAAAGAATCGGGAGACTCTACATTCAAGGCTATGGCTGTTTCGCATGCCGACAAAACTATCAAAAATCATTTCCGTCCCGATTATAGTTCATTCCACGTTGTATCCTATGATACAATCACAGGTGAACCACATCTCAAACAAACTCATCAGGGTTATTCCGACGAGTCGGCTTGGAGTCGTGGTCAGGCTTGGGGACTTTATGGCTATACCTATTTGTACAGGGAAACAAAAGACGCACGCTATCTGGAGCAGGCTAAGAATATAGCCAAATTCGTACTTCATCATCCGAATATGCCGGAAGATTATATTCCTTATTGGGACTTCGACACCCCAGAAATACCGAATACGCCTCGCGATGCTTCTGCGGCATGCCTCATTGCTTCTGCTCTGATAGAACTGAGTGGCTTTGTCGATGCAGAACTGGCAGACGAATATATGAAAGTAGTAGAAACGCAGATCCGCACGCTGGCGTCACCAGAGTACACAGCTACTTTGGGTGAAAACGGATGCTTCATTCTGAAACACAGCACAGGCGGTTATCCTTTCAAATCGGAAGTGGATGTGCCGATGACCTATGCCGATTATTACTACTTGGAAGCATTGACAAGATTGAAGAAAAAGTATAATAAATAAAAGCTTTTCTTATGATAAAGGGTTTTCTGATAACATGTATTTTCTTCACCATTCTTTTACCCGTAAAAGGACAGGAACTGAACTATGACGAATCGAAGATTCCGCCATATACTTTGCCCGAGCTTTTGGTGTCGGAAGATGGAGAGAAAATAACAACCGAAGCTCAATGGATTGAAAAGCGCAGACCTGAAATCCTAAGCTTATTCGAAACTCAGGTTTATGGAAAATCGCCCGAACATCCTAAAGAATTACATTTCGAGGTATTGTCGGAAGATCGGTATACTATCGGTAATATGGCTACGCGAAAAGAGGTTGCCGTTTATTTTACCGATGATGAAAAGCATTTTATGACTATCCTGATGTATATCCCCAATAAACGAAACGGGTCTGTACCACTTTTCTTTGGGTTAAACTTTAAAGGTAATCATACCGTAAACGAAGATGCTAATATAATCGAATCGGTAACTCGTATGAAGCCTCGCAAAGATGGTGACAGCGAAATATATCCCGGAGCTTTCAAGCGAGGAGCAGAATCGTCTCGTTGGCCTGTCGAAATGTTAATCGCAAACGGTTATGGTCTGGCAACGGTTTATCGTGGCGATATTGATCCCGATTATGACGATGGTTTCCAGAACGGTGTTCATCCTCTATTTTATAAGGAAGGACAGACAAAACCCGAGGCTGACGAATGGGCTACTCTTGCCGCATGGGCTTGGGGATTGAGCTGTGCGATGGATTATTTTGAAACGGATGAGGATATTGATGCTACAAAAGTGGCAGTGGTAGGTCACTCGCGTCATGGGAAAACAGCACTATGGGCAGGAGCTATCGACCAGCGTTTTGCAATGGCTATTTCCAACGACTCGGGATGTGGTGGAGCTGCCTTGTCTCGCAGAAGGATAGGCGAAACGGTAAATAAGATCAACAGTCTGTTTCCTCATTGGTTTTGTGGAAATTTTAAACAATACAATAATAAAGAAGACGAATTGCCTGTCGATCAGCATCAACTCATTGCGCTGATGGCTCCTCGTCCTGTATATATTGCCAGCGCCGCTGAAGACCTTTGGGCCGATCCCAAAGGGGAGTTCCTTTCGGGATTATACGCAAGCCCTGTTTATCAACTATTTGGTCTGGCGGGGATGACGGTTGAAGAAATGCCGGAGGTAGATAATCCCGTAACAAACGGATATATAGGTTATCACGTGCGCACAGGCAATCACGACATTAAACTGTACGATTGGCAACAGTTTGTAAAATTTGCAGATAGACATTTTAAATAATTATTTAAGAAAACAAACATGGAAATTTTGAAGGTATCTCTGAGATCTATTCTGGTCGTACTGCTTTTCGTGCAGACGCTATGTATACATTCTCAGACTCAAACTATCGACTTATCAGGCCAATGGGGCTTTCAGACAGATGTAATGGATTTTCGCAGGGGGTCATTATCTCCTCGTTACAACCATAAGCTGCAAGAAACCATTACCTTGCCGGGAATTACCGACGATTATAAGATCGGTTATAAAGTACCCTATAAATATATAGACCGCCTGACTCGCAAATACGAGTATATGGGGCCAGCGTGGTATCAGCGCGATATAGAGATACCTAAAGAGTGGAAAGGTAAACGTATTTTTATGTACTTCGAGCGTACTCACTGGCTGAGCTCCATCTATGTAGATACCAAAGAAGTGAGCAAGATAGATTACATAAGCGTGCCTCATAACCACGACTTGACGGAATTTGTTACTCCAGGGAAAACGCACCGTTTTACGGTCTGCATCGATAACCGTTTTCAGTACAATACTCATAAGTGGAATCATGCGCATACCGAATTTACCCAGATCAATTGGAATGGTATCTTGGGTGAGATCAAGCTGGTAGCTGTTGATCCTGTGTATATCGACGATATGCAAATATATCCGAATATTGCAGACAATAGCATAAAGGTGAAAATGCAGGTCAATAACTATACGAATAAAGATGTAACAGGAACGGCAACTTTTACCATAAACGGACAGAATTATAGTCTGAACAAAGAAATTGCTGTAAACGGAAATGATTCGATAATCTCAATTGAAGATGTAATTCAATTGGGTAAAAATATTAAACTATGGGACGAATTTAATCCGAATGTTTATAAGATTACTTGCCAGCTGAATACGAGTGTTGGAAAAGCTAAATACCAAAACGAAAAGTCTGTAGATTTTGGTATGCGTGAAGTCAAACAAGGTAAGAATCACGTATTGATAAATAATCGTCCTGTTCATATGAGAGGAACAGTCGAAAATGCAGTATTCCCCAAAACAGGTTATGCACCTGTAGACGATGCAGAATGGGAAAGAATTTTGAAGATTATGAAAGATTACGGAATGAATCACATGCGCTTCCATTCGTGGTGTCCTCCGGCGGCGGCTTTTCGTATGGCAGATAAACTAGGAATTTATTTCGAAGTAGAAATGCCGATGTGGGGCAAGGATGCAGAGCCCGACGAAGCTCGTTACAATTTCTTCCGTCGCGAAATGCGTGCTATCCTCAAAGAATATGGAAATCACCCTTCGTTTGTATTGTATTGTAACGGAAACGAGATAACAGGCAATTTCGATTTTATAGAAGAATTGACTGCAACAGGTCGTGAAGTGGATAACCGTCATTTATTTAGTGGCTCTACTGCCCGTACAAGGGTTAAGTCCGATCAATATTATGTTTCGCAGCAAACCAATAAAGGGCCTGTAAAAGTGTATGAAGGCTTGCCTTATACCGATTGGGACAGGAATAAAGAATCGGATGTAGATGTACCTGTTATTTCGCACGAATCTGGTCAACGTTGTATCTATCCCGATTTCCGTGAAATAGAAAAATATGCGAACAGCCCTGTTGAGGCTCGTAACTTTGAAGTCTTCCGTGATATGCTGGAAGAAAATGGTATGCTCGATCAGGCTCACGACTTTTTCAAAGCATCGGGTGCATTGACTGTGGTAGAATATAAAGCTGTAATAGAGGCTTTGCTTCGTTCTTCCAAATCGGCAGGATTCCAATTATTGTCTATAAATGACTTCCCCGGACAAGGGTATGCTCCTGTGGGTATTCTCGATCCGTTCTGGGACTCGAAGGGGCTTGTTACTGCCGAAGCATTCAGAGAATCGTGTGCTCCCACCGTTGCTCTTTTGCGTTACGAGAAGAGTTCATTCTTCAATAACGAAGTGTTTACAGGTAAAGCTGAAGTATATAACTTCAGTAACGCAGCAATCAAGAATGCGAAAATCAAATGGTCATTAAACGATGAATCAGGCAAAATATTGAAAAAAGGCAATCTGAAAACTCAGAATATAGGCAATGACGATGTGTTTCCTGTCGGTGAATTTTCAATTCCATTGAATGGTATAACTTCTCCTCAAAAGCTGACTGTGCATCTGTCTGTTAATGATAATGTAAAGAATAGTTGGAATATTTGGGTATATCCGAAGAATGAAACACTGATGACTTCGACCGATGATGTACTTTACACAACTGTATATGATGCTAAAGCAAAACAACAGCTAGCACAAGGCAAAAAGGTTGTACTGTTGCCGATGCCGAATAAGGTGAAAGGACGTAAGTCTACTTTTCATAACCACTTCTGGAACCCGATCATGTTTGCATGGCCGCCAATGACCATCGGTTGCCTGATACACGACCAAGAGCCTGTGTTCGATAATTTCGTGACTTCGTACCATACCGATTGGCAATGGTGGGATATACTCGAAAATGCCAAGGTAATAGAAATGCAGGATACGCCGAAAGAGCTCAGACCGTTTTTGCAAGTAATAGATGCTTATGATAGTAACAAAAAACTGGGTATTGGTTTCGAAGCAAATGTAAACGGAGGGAAACTCCTTGTATTGGCAGTAGATACTCAGAAGAAGATGGATGAGCGCCCTGCTACCAGACAGTTGCTCGAAAGCATTGACAAGTATGTGAAGGGAAATAAATTCAACCCACAGGTGAAAGTGGAAGAGTCGTTTATCCAGTCATTCTTGATGAAGTAACAGGGGAGCGTTTATTCAATATTGTAAAAAAATAGTTATTAGGTATTAGATTGTAAAAGGTGGCATTGCACGACAATGTGAGATATGTTTCTTGCCACCTTTTAAATATTCTAAACATTATGAGAAAAATATATTTGTTCACTATATTACTTTTCCTTCTGACAAATGTTTTGCATAGTCAGGAGATAAGAATGAACCAAAATGCTTCGTTGGAACAAGTCTATGGTGAGGTTACAGAATCGGAAAGTTTACTGCCATTTAACGACTTGGGAATAGAGTTTGGTTATGTTCTTTATCAGGCTGAAATAAATATAGAATCGGAAGATATTGTTCTACAACTGGAGAATGTACGCGACTACGCCGTTGTATATCTCAATGACGAAATTCAGGGTACTGTTACGGATAATCGTAAGAAGCTCACATTGAACGCAGCTCCCGGAAAATATACATTGAAACTATATGCCGAAAATATCGGACGTATTACTTATGGCCCTGAAATACTGGATAATTCCAAGGGATTGTTTGGTAGTATTAACCTAGATGGAGAGGAAATCGCAAATTGGACAATTACCATTCTTGGCATTAAAGATTGTGATGTGAACAACTTGCAATTTGAAGATAAGGTAGAAAACCCACTTCCCTCGTTCCATAAAGGACGCTTTGAGATAGTTGAGCCGAAAGATACTTATTTGAATATTACCGGATGGGGAATGGGCGAAGTATGGATCAATGGACAATATATGGGTTCGTATTGGGAGGAAGAAAAACAGCAGTCAATCCAGATTCCGGCAAGCGTTTTGGTCAAGGGTGAAAATGAACTTGTGGTATTTGATCTGAAAAACAATGAGCAGGAAATATTGCGATTGTCAGACAAACCTGTCTTTAAATAATCGAAACTGAGTAACTTTAGAAGAAAATTAATAAGATATCATGAAAAATAGAAAAATTACTTTTTTACTGCTATTGGTGGCTTCGTGTAGTCTGATAGCTCAAGGGAAAAAGGATCTACCTGCATACAAAGATGCAAAAAGGTCTGTGGAGGAAAGAGTTAATGATCTGGTGTCGAGGATGACATTGGAAGAGAAGGTGATGCAGCTTAACCAATATACATTAGGGCGGAACGATAATGCAAACAATATGGCCGACCCGGTAAATGATATTCCACCTTCAATTGGTTCTCTTATCTATTTTAGTAACAATGGAGATTTGCGTAATAGGGTACAGAAAAGAGCGATGGAGGAAACGCGCTTGGGTATCCCTATCATATTTGGCTATGATGTAATTCATGGTTACAGAACCACTTATCCTATCTCATTGGCGCAGGCATGTTCATGGAATCCCCAATTGGTAGAACAAGCGTGTGCGGTGGCTGCACAGGAAGCCCGAATGTCAGGTGTAGACTGGACTTTCTCACCAATGATAGACGTTGCTCGCGATGCACGATGGGGCAGGGTAGCAGAAGGTTATGGTGAAGACCCGTATGCAAATGCTGTATTTGCCGCAGCGTCAGTAAAAGGCTATCAGGGAATTGACTTGGCGAGTGGCAAGAATGTTGCTGCCTGTTTGAAACATTACATTGGGTACGGTGCGTCAGAAGCCGGACGCGATTATGTATATACCGAAATCTCAGGACAAACACTTTGGGATACATATATGTTACCGTACGAGGAAGGAGTAAAAGCCGGAGCGGCAACGCTGATGAGCTCGTTCAACGATATTAGCGGAACTCCCGGGTCTGCGAATCATTATACACTGACAGAAGTCCTTAAAGAACGCTGGGGGCATGACGGATTTGTTGTGTCAGACTGGGGCTCTATTGAGCAGCTTCGTCCGCAAGGTGTTGCAAAAGACAAAAAAGAAGCGGCATTGAAAGCATTTACCGCGGGTGTGGAAATGGATATGATGAACCGTTCCTATGATAATCATTTAGGGGAGTTGGTAAAAGAGGGTAAAGTATCGGAAGCATTGCTTAACGATGCAGTGAAGCGTGTATTAAGAGTGAAATTCAGACTGGGACTTTTCGATAATCCTTATACTCCTCAAACTACAGAAAAGGAAAGATTCCTTTTCCCTCAAAGTTTAAAAATAGCGGAGCAATTAGCTGAAGAATCTATTGTTCTACTAAAAAATGAGAATAATACATTACCACTAAAAAACGTATCGAAAATAGCAGTTGTAGGTCCTATGGCAAAAAGTCAATGGCACTTGCTCGGTTCGTGGAGAGCGCAGGGAAATGCGGATGATGCGGTGTCTCTTTTTGCAGGATTAGAAAACGAATTTAAAGGTAAGGCACAATTGTTATTTGCTGCCGGTTGCGACTTTGACGGTGATGATAAGTCCGGCTTTGACGAAGCGAAAAAGATTGCGGCTCAATCGGATGTTGTAATCCTTTGTTTAGGTGAGAAAGCACAGTGGAGTGGTGAGAATGCTTCACGTTCTACTATTGCATTGCCTCAGATACAGGAAGATTTGGTAAAAGAGCTGAAAGCACTGGGAAAACCAGTTATTCTACTTCTTTCAAGCGGACGTCCGTTAGAGTTAAATCGTCTAGATAAAATAAGTGATGCTATGCTGCAAGTATGGCAGCCGGGAATAGCCGGAGGTAATCCGATAGCAGGAATCGTTGCCGGAAGAATCAATCCATCGGGTAAGCTGTCAATGACATTCCCATATTCGACAGGGCAAATTCCTATTTATTACAATCATAGACAAAGTGCTCGTCCTCACCAAGGAAAATACCAGGATATACCAAGCACACCGCTTTATGATTTTGCTCATGGCCTTAGTTATACGACCTATACGTATGGCGATTTGAAACCATCTGCATTAACAATTAAAAAAGGTGATAAGCTATCGATCGAGATTCCTGTAACAAACGCAGGGGATATGGATGGTATGGAGACTGTACATTGGTTTGTTTCCGATCCGGTGAGTACAATATCGCGTCCAGTAAAAGAGCTTAAGCATTTCGAAAAACAAATGATAAAAAAAGGCGAAACCAAAGTGTTCAAATTTGATGTTGATCCTCTGAAAGACTTAGGATTTATCAATGCCGATGGAAAACGTTTTCTCGAATCGGGCGATTACTATATTATTGTAAAAGATAAGAAAGTAAAAGTAACGTTGGTTGATTAGTTACCCCAATTTATAAAAGCAAAATCCCTGAAATTAATTTTTCAGGGATTTTTAATTAATAAGCTCAGAGTTCATTAATTTTCATTTACTTTGCATTTCAAAGTAGATCGAATATGGAAAAAGATAATACAGAAGAAAAACGCTTGGTACGCCTTATTAGAGGAATCACTTTATTTTATATTGTTGCTCTGTTCTTTTGGGGAGTAACTGCGTTTCCATTAGAAAGTGAGATGAAGATTCTATGTCAAGTAATGGGAGTATCAACCGACACATCGCCCGACAATTATGAAGGGTTGAAAAAATGGATTGCGACCATAAATGAAGGGCTATCGAACACAAATCGCGACTATCCGTTTATGGCTTACGGAACGGACTGGCTCGCATTCTCGCATTTGGTAATAGCAGTTGCCTTTATCGGGCTCTATGTGAAACCAATCCGTAACAAATGGATTGTATATTTCGGAATGATTGCCTGCGTGGGTATAATTCCTTTAGCGATGATCTGCGGACCAATCAGAGGTATTCCATTTTACTGGAGACTGATAGACTGCTCTTTCTGTCTGTTCGGGCTTATACCGTTGTACTTATTGCATATATACATCAATAGACTTGAAAAACTAATAGGATATCAACCTCCGAAATACTAAGCATTATAATCTGCAAAGCCAAGCACATTTTCCGAAGGGTCGGTAAATTCAACAGCCCACCCCGTACGGATTTTAAAAGGCTCGGTTAGGAAACTCACACCTTTATCTTTCATATCATTATATAATACCCTGACATCAGAGACCTCTATCCAGATAGTTGGTTTAACATTCGGAAATTTAGATCTGTCTTTTAGTATTATTGCAGGCTCCTCATCACCTACACTAAAAGCGGCCATTCCCTGTGGTCCAAATTCGAATTTCAGTTGCAGCCCAAGCACTTCCGAATAGAATTTTTTGCTCTTTTCATAATCGTCTGCCGGCAAGAAAAAGTTATCGTAGTTTTTCAGCAAAGCCCCACTGTCATTATCTTCTGTAATGGTAAGAATAAACCCATTATTGTCCCTTATGGCAAACTCTTCCGCACCGTAAGGCGTCACATGCATATCTTGCACTAAAAAATCAGCATTTCGGACTTTCTCATACAGGCTATCCTTATCTTGCATTTTAACGTAGAATGTAAAACTTCCATTCTCATTCTTACCTTGCAATTCAGAATATTCTTCTTGCAAACTGTCCAGTTGCTGAAACATGAGATTTACATTTCCGGCACTAATAATTGCAAAAATAAGTTCTCCACTTTCGGGAACACTGGCAACCAGTTTAAAACCTAATACTTCGGTGTAAAACTGTACCGTTTCATTTACACTTTTCACCCCCATATTGGGAGTTAACGACTGATATTTCATCTGCTTTTTCTATTAATTATTCTCTTAGCAAAAATAGAAGATAACAGAAATTAATCAGTGTAAAAAAACGACTTTATAATTTGAAATGTGAAGGAGGATTTCCCGATAAAGATTTAAAATCCTTAATCAAGTGTGCCTGATCATAATATCCACAATCAACGGCTACATCTAATAAGCTTGCATCCGAATATTTCTCTAAGTAAGAGATGGTATGCTTGAACTTGGTAATCTTACTAAAAGTTTTTGGAGAGATACCTATTGTTGCCTTAAACTTACGTTCGAAATGTCGAAGAGACAGACAACTCTTGCTGGCTACTTCTGCTAAAGACAATTGTCCTTTTGTTTGACGAATTAAGTCCACGGCGTAAACAATCTGGGATTCGGGTTGAAAGATATTTTTCAGATTCCGAATAAAATAAGATTCAATATATTGTATTCTTTCCTCAGCGGTTTCTTTTGACGGCAATTCTGCGTAAAAGGATTCGTCGAATAAGCTTTCGACTAAAGATAGATTTATCCTCCGATCTGTAAATTCATAAATAGGAATTCTCGTAAACGCCGTAAATCCGGCAGGACGAAATCGGATACCGAGCATATCTATTTTATCGGAATAAGAATCTTCTATATAAGTAGTCATTGTTCCGATTATATTCTGAGAAAAAGATTCTGTTCCTAGCCGTTTCGATAGTTCGAAAGAGAAAATAATATCGATACACCCATCGGGGAGAACCTTAAAGAGTTTCGCTTCTTTTTCAAAGCCTTTTGTTGCCCAATATGTTTCTATATATGGAGACAGCAATGTATTTGGCTGAAACTCGATATATCTCATATATTCTAAATATTAAAAAGCTTCGTGGCGTTATTTGTAGTTATCTCGCCAACTTCTTCAGCCGCTACACCATATATCTCAGCCAATTTTTGGACAACGAATAATGTGTACGACGACTCATTCCTTTTGCCACGATAAGGGACAGGCGACAAATAAGGAGCGTCAGTTTCTACCACTATACGGGAAAGGTCAGTCTCTTTCAATACGGTAGACAATGTTGAGTTTTTAAACGTAACAACTCCGCTTATGCCAAGCAGAAAATTCTCAAGGGACAAGATGCTCTGCAATTCCTCTATAGAACCGCCAAAGCTATGAAAAACACCCCTTAGCTTTTCGTGCCCTACATTCCTGACGCATTCAACACACTCAGCTATAGCATCTCTCGAATGGATAGCAACGGGAAGATCATACTCGATACTCCATCTTAACTGCTCTTCGAAAACATGCTTCTGCTCTTGCTCAAATGTTTTATCCCAGTAGAGATCGATCCCTATTTCTCCGATAGCAATATAAGAGCGCGACTCTAATTGTTTTCTTATCGTACCCAACTCACTTTGCCAGTTCTCGCCCACACTCGTAGGATGCAATCCCATCATCGGGATGCAATAATCCATGTATCGGTCGGCTGTATTATGCAATGGAGCAATGGAGGAAACATCTACATTGGGTAGGAGTATTTTCTCTACGCCTGCTACTTGTGCTCTGGCAATAACGTCATCGATATCGTTATCAAACTCTTCGGAATAGATGTGGGAGTGAGTATCAATTATCTTCATCCTGTAACTTATCTTTTTCTCTTTCTTCGCGCCTCAAATAATAAACGACGCCATATTCCTTACACCTTTCCAAACGTTCTTTGGACGGTAAGTTAGCAAAGGCGGTTTCTACCTGATTCCAAAGGATGGTCAATGTTTTGTCTATATCTTCTCGCTGAGCGCTCAAATTATCCAACTCGCGAGCTGTTGTATTCTGATATGTTTTTTGTGCAAAGTAAGCATCTTTAAATTGGGAAAATGCCACATTTACACGGGCTATCGCCGGATTGTATATAGGTGCTCCACCCTGCCTGATGCGAGCCTGTTCTCCATTTATCACATTTTCACCCCAATAAAGCAAAGAATCGTTGCTTATCAGATCCGGAACTGTAAAATTATTTGGCTCAATACCATAAAGTTGTTTTACATCTTTTCGAATTTCACCACGAATCACACAAAAATTTAACACTTGTATGAAATGTGATACATATAGACGCGCATTCTTAATTAACTTTTGAAATTTCCTGTTAGCCGCAGCCTGTGTCTCTAGACTATTCTTATATCGAATATATGCCCCTTCAAAATTGCGAAGCATCTGCTCCAGTCTGTGAACTTCAAGTGTGATGACACCTTGTCCAAAGATGGAATTATGTCTTTCTATCGCTGTTTTCAATGCCTTGATCCGTGCATTATCAGTATTTGGCAAACGTCTGTATGGCATATATTGTTTAATTAAATATTAAGAAATCCGGGACATAAGATGCTCTGCTAAACTGTACAGTTCATTTTTCTTACTTTTATCTACATTTACTTCATCAAGACAACTTATTGCTTTCCGGTAATATTCCCGAATAAGCTCTTCTGATTTTTCTTTTAGTTTTAGCTTGTCATAGATAGCCGTCACAGCTTTGATCTTATCATCTTCATTATATTCTGTTTTGCTTATCCACTTCATTAGTTCGGCTTTAGATACATTATCTTCTAACGCATTTATAAGCAAAAAGGTTTTTTTATTACAAAGAATATCGCCACCTATGCGTTTCCCAAAATTGGTGCTATCGCCATATACATCAAGCAAATCGTCTTTCAGTTGAAAGCCCAATCCCACATTGATACCAAAATCATACAGATTATTAGCATCCGTATCCGAAGCTCCTGCCACTATGGCTCCCTCTTTCAGGGCACACCCTAGAAGCACTGCCGTTTTAAGCCTTATCATCTCCAGATATTCGGGAATCGTCACATCCATGCGTTGCTCAAATTCCATATCGTATTGCTGTCCGCAACAGATCTCAGTTGCAGTCACAGAAAACAAATCGAGCACTGGTTTCAAATATACAGGATCAACTTTGGCTATCTCCTTATATGCTTCTATAAGCATGGCATCACCCGAAAGTACAGCTGTATTATCACCCCACTTTATATGCACCGTAGGTTTACCCCTTCGCATATCGGCCTTATCCATCAGGTCGTCGTGTAACAAAGTAAAATTATGGAATACCTCTATTGCCAATGCTATCGGCATTACCCGCGAAACATCCTCCTTATAAAGGTTGTAGGACATAAGCGTCAAAGCAGGACGCAACCTTTTACCTCCAAGAGAAAGTATATAGGTGATAGGCTCGAAAAGTGACTGTGGCTCAATACTATATTCTATTTTCAATATTTCTTTATTTACAATACCGAGTACTTCTTCAAATGTATAAGTAGATCCCATAATTAAGTTGATATTAAATGCTATTTGGTAGTTAATCGGTTACACTAGAGACAAAGGTAACTTTTTGAAAAAGATATTCAAAATATTAGGAAAAAGAAGATTGCTAAGAAATTATTGAATTTTTCTATGCACCCTTGCTTCAATAATTAATATTAATCTATATTTTACTGTACACCTAGAATAATTGATGACTTATTTACATTGCCAGTTATGAATCCCAGCTATACCATATACACCAGAGTAGTCATCAAAACTTGACAGATAGTTATTTATAAACAAATAATATAATATGGTGTTTTCCAGATATTTATCTACGGGTTTCAGATTATAGAAATCTCTTCTGTATTCATCACAGTAGATTTTAATAAAGTCTTCCAATTTATTATTCCTATATTCTCTCTCTACAGTCTTATCTAAATCGAAAGTTATAAAAGAGTTATGTGCAATCAATAATCGTTGATTAAGAGCCTCCGTCAAAAAATCCTTATAACTCATCCAACTATATTTTTTCTTGTATATATCACGCAAGTCGTAAACACCTAACATCAAGATCTGATTATTAGAATTTTTGCAGAAAAAGTTATAATTCAAAAATTGTGATGGAAGAGAGGGGCTTTCCTCTACAATGCAATCGATAATATCTTCATTAAATCTCACTTCTTTTTGAGAAGAGCAAGACATTAAAAGAATCCCAACAATTAGTATCAGAACCTTTTTCATAATATATATTTAGACAAACAACCAATTATATCCAGATATACGGGTCTTTCAATATACGAGCTCCTTTTTTTCGTTCTTCTCTCAGCACTTCAAAAGGTTTATTCTTATTGGCTCTCCACCACTCGGAGTAAAAACTTTTTATTACAATCATGTCATCATGGGTTAAAGCGTCTGACATAGGGTTGCCATTACTATCCTTCTTTACTATTACGCCATACTCATATATTCTATATGGTTTAATAGTTTCATCCCAATGTGAAAGATTTTGATCAGCCCCCCATGTATGTTTTACTGATTCAATCGTATCTCTTGACAAAATAAATTCTATTAAATAAGCATAATTAATTCCTCTTTGATTTCCTATTGTAAATGCATGTAATGTAGAAGATATCGGATTTTGAAAACCCACAAAGCCTTCCTCCAGAATATCAATACTATCTATTAAACATGGGATAATCGATTTATTTTGTAATAATATAGTTTCATAGAGGTGAGAGGCACTTAATGTATCTATTGAAGTAATTATGCCCAAATACCTTAATCTAGGGCAGTCACATTCATTTTGTTCTTCCACTTGTTCTTTTAGTTGCTTTTTACATGAAAAGAATGAGAATGAGAACAAAAGAAATAAGAATAAAAATCTATTACATGCCATCTTCTATAAATTATTTAATAAATATTTGAATTCGACATATTGAAAGGATGAAAGATCATCTCTTTTATCTTGTTAATGAGATATAAATTTCTACTTATCCAATAATCCTCTGGTTACATTCCATCTGAATTGTAGTAGCTTCCAGCCTTTCGATGGGCTTAACTTGATTGTATAGATAAAAAACAAGACAACAGAACCCAGCCATTTTTTACATTCCGACAGCATTCTGCTTCGGTATGCTTTGAGCGAAACGGCTTTTGTCCGTATCCTCTCACTCTTCCCTATCGAATAGGTCAGTTCCTTGAAGTGGGATTCCGATAATTTCTTTGCCGGGATATAATGATGGATACCCATTTGCGGAAGGTAGTAGAACATCTCGTTACCACGGGTTAACTTGTCGTACAGGTCTTTTTCCTCTGCTCCGATGAGTCCTGTACCTTTTCTTCCCAACTCGACATTGAAAAGTCCGTATTTCTCAAACACCTCTTTTTTGAATGCAGAGTTTCCTCCTCCGGGATATTTTCCATTTCGGAATGGCTTTTCCTTATCTCCTTCGTACAATGCTCCGCCTAAAAGTTGCTCTGTATAGAGAGACAACCATTTAGGCTTTTCTATCTCATAAACAGGAACAATAGGCCCCCCACAAGCACTGACATCGGGATGTGAAACAAAAAATCGGGCTATGCAAGAAAGGTAATGATCGAATGCGGTAGCATCGTCGTCTACAAAGACGAGGATATCCCCTCTACTCTCTTTCACACCTCTATTGCGAGCATAAGAAAGTCCCTGATTCGTTTCCAGGAAATAATGGAATTCTACTTGCGGATAATCTACCTGAAATTGGTTACAAATACTCTCCGTGCTATCGGTACTGTTATTATTCACCATTACTATTTCGTAGCTCTGGTGAGGAAAATCCTGTTCGGCAATACTCCTCAAAGCATTGTACAAGTATTTCTCCCTATTGTATGTACAGAATATAACGGACAGCTTCATCTTATGCTTCTTCTTTTTTCTTAACAAAAGGCATAACCACAATTCCTATCAAAAGTAAGATCAACAAAGCAGACGATGCTGTTGCCACAGTGCGACTGGTATGATATCCTTTCGGCTCAAATTTGAAAATTATTTCGTGTTCACCTGCCGGTACACGCATCGCTCTCAAAGTCCAGTCGGCTCGGAAATGAGGCACTTCCTGTCCATCGATATATGCTTGCCATCCATCAGAAAAATAGACTTCCGACAATACTGCCAGTTGCTCGCTTCC